>JFJP01034018.1_pt1 | contig 58987 bp, 51 predicted proteins | sample 431651 | NCBI WGS metagenome assembly JFJP01 (sample SAMN02602958, study PRJNA72255) | Microbial mat metagenome, whole genome shotgun sequencing project. | biome: fresh water; feature: sink hole; material: water; isolation source: purple microbial (photo- and chemosynthetic) mats found in... | reverse complement strand
CTTGGGCAACCATGGGCACAGTGATGGCCCAGAGCCGTCTTGTGGGACCAGCACCGTCAATCTGGGCTGCTTCATGAAGTTCCACAGGCACGCTCTGAATCGCCGCCAAATAGATCATCATGATGTAACCGGCACTCTGCCAGGTACCAACAATCACGAGACTGGTGATACCGCCGATGGCAAAGGAGTTTCCAAAGGCCGTGATGTTGAGCAAGAAGTTTTGGGATTCGGCCAAGCCGGGGAGCCCAATCAGGGGGCCGACATAGGGAATCGCTTTGTTGAAGATGAACTGCCAGACAAAGCCTAGTACCAACCCGCCGATCAGATTCGGGATAAAGAACCCAGCGCGGTACACGTTGCGACCTTTGATGGCACTAGAGACCAGCAAGGCCAAGGCAAAGGCTGCAAAATTGACGGCAAACATATTGGCAACGGTGTAGACCGAGGTGACGATAAACGATGTCAGAAATTTGGGGTCAACGAGACTTTTCTCATAATTGGAAAAACCAACGTAGTTTAAACCACCTTGATTCGCTGCCGAGGACGACCAATCTGTGAAGCTGTAGTAGGTTCCCATCAGGAAGGGAACGACAATGACCAGAACGAAGGCGATCAGAACCGGTGCTAGGAAAACCCAGAACACCAGCGGATGCTTGGCTTTGCGGACCATAAGTACCTCCGAAGGAAAAAAAACCGCCTCCCCACAAAGGGGAGGCGGATAGAAGACTTACTGCTTCAAAGTAGCGACAGCCGCTGTGAACAAGCTGATGAACTTAGCCTTGTCGATCTGGCCCAGAGCCCACTGATTGTAGAGGGGACCCAGGGTGTCGTTGCGGAAGGCTTCAGGAAGAAGGTACTGATTCCAACTGTAGATCTTGCCCTTGGCGGCCCAAGCCTGAATCGACTGGGAAAGAGGTCCGGTGGGCTGAAGCTTGATGTTGGCAAAGGCGGGAATCATGCCGGCTTCAATGACCATGTACTTCTGACCGGCTTCGGTGAAGACCATGTCATTGAGGTACTTCTTGGCGGCGGCAACGTTCTTGGAATCCTTGTTGATCACGTACCAAGCGGGAGGATTGACGAACACACCGTCGGTGACGGCGCTGCTGGAACCATGGGGAGCGTAGGCGGCCTTGAAGGTAGCCTTGGCCGAAGCGTAGTTGGGATCGACCCAGTTGCCCTGATGCAGGAAGATAGCCTTGCCGGTCATAAACGCGCCGACCTGGTCATCGTAGGTACCGTTGGTCAGAACGTTCTTGTCGGCGTAGGTAAACAGCAGTTCGACCCAGTCGGCATAATCGGCCAGGCGTTTAGCGTCGACCTTGCCCTGAAGAGCCATGTTGGCAACAGACTTGTCACCGAACTTCAAGCCGCCAGAGAGGTAGCTATTGACGTTATGGTGGGCGGTGACCCAGCTCATACCGGTGCTGGCAGCCATGGAAACAACCGAGTTGATTCCCAGTTTGGCCTTCATACCGTCCAATTTCTTGAAGGCATCTCTGTAGGCACCCAAGCTGGTGAGCTTGAGAGGATCGATTCCGGCGGTTTTGAGCAGATCAGCGTTGTACGCCATGCCCCAGCCTTCTACGGCTACAGGGAAACCGACGACTTTTCCATCGGGAGCCTTGTAGGCAACGCTGGTCTGGGCGACCCATTTTTCCTTGCTCTGGTCGAGGATAATGTTGCCCCACTGAGCGTAGGCGTCGGGACCGTCGATCACGAAAATATCGGGCATTTCACCAGCAGCATAGCCAGACTTGAGCATGCCGCCCATGTCACCGTTGTCACCACCGGAAGTAATGACGGTCATATCGACGTTGTTGGCTTTTCCCCAGACAGCGGCATAAGCCTTCATTTGCTTGTCAATTTCGACCTTATTCTGCAACAAAGTCAGCTTACCCTGGGCAAAAGAACCCATGGCAAGGGTAAGGGCTACGAGAACAAACGCAAGTTTCTTCATAGCATCTCCTTAAATAACGATACAAATCGGAAATCGCCAGGCGATTACCAGGTTAAACAACCTGAAATCAGGATAAAGGGAGTTTGCCAAACCGGTAAAGTTCAAAGATTTGTCATCTCGTTTGAGTTTTTGGCAGATTCCGGTTCCCAAGGCAAAAACACCCGGACAGTCGTCCCTTCCCCTAATCGGCTTTCCAGCGTCAGGCCGTAGGCTGGCCCATAGTTGAGTTGAATCCGGTGGTGGACATTGGCCAGTCCGAACCCACCCAGGCCCGTGTCACTGTCAGAAGATTCGGAGAACTGACGGACCAGAGTCTCCCGACGGGCTTCAGAGACTCCTTTTCCATTGTCGATAACTTTCCATTCTAGTCCGCCTGCAACCTCTCGGCCGGTAATGCGGATCAAACCGTCTGTTGCCCTCTTATTGATACCGTGCTTGATGGCGTTCTCCACCAGCGGCTGAAGGACAATCTTGAGGGTGCGGCGTTCCAAAATCTCGGGGTCCACTTCGAACTCAAACGAGAAACAGTCGGGGTAGCGCATCTGGCTGATATTGAGATAGGCCTTCACGTGGTCCAGTTCGTCCCGGACGCGGTAAGTTTCACGACCCCGGCTCAAACTCAGGCGGAACAGCCGAGCCAGCGAGGTGACCATAGCGCTGATCTCTTTCTGCTGGGCCTTCTGAGCCATCCAGTTGATCGAGTCGAGGGTGTTGTACAAAAAATGGGGGTTGATCTGATACTCCAGAACCTGCAGCTCGCTCAATTGCCGGCGGCGGTGCTCCTCGTCGATGCGACCCAGGAGGCTGGTGATATCAGAAGCCATGATATTGAACGTCCGCTGGAGACGCCCCACCTCGTCCTCACGGACCACTTCGGAACGGACCTGCATCACACCCTCGCCAAACAACCCCATGGTCTTTTCCAGGTTGCGAAGCGGTGCGGTAAAACCTTCGGCAATCGAAAGGGACACCAGCAAGGCCAAAAGGAGCGCCGCCAAGGAAAACAGGAAGACCTGAGTCGCGATTTTTCCTGTCTCGGAATCGAGGTACGAGGAAGGAACGGCACCTACCACCGTCCAGCCTGTAATTCCCAGCGGTGCCAAGGAAAACAAATGTTCCTGTCCCTGCCAGAACCGTAAGAACGGCTTGGTGTCGTCTGCCATCTGCCACTCTTCAGGAAAGGCCAGCGTTCCCACAGGGCGCTCGGGTTTCCGGCTGGAAACCACCCGTCCGGTTCCGTCGACGACGAACAGATCGGCACCCTCCCCCACATCGACCGTCCGATAAATGCGGGAGAAGAATTCCGGGTTCAAGACCACAATCAGGTACCCCAAGGTCTCATCGGCCAGGGCATTGCGGATGGGTCTGACCAAGACGATATCAACCGTATCGGACGAGGGAAGGTTGGCCAGCGTCAGGCCCAGATTGCGGACTTCTCCGGTGGTTTCTAGGGTTCGGGTCAACCTGTCCAGGGTTGAGATCGGCCAGAGGTACTGATCGGTGGTCTGAATCATATCGCTGGGATAACCGGGCACCTCGGGACTGAACAGCATCACAACGTCATCCACATAGTCCACATTCAGAAATTTGTTCTGAAGCATCTTGCTGAAAATGAACCGGGACATGAGCTTTTCCGCCCGGCCGGAAACCCTGTAACCCACCATCCGGCTGCTAACTTCGGGTGAAACCAGAATGTCGTCGGTCAAGCCCTTGATCTTTCGGAATTCCCCATCCAGATTCAATGAGATCTGCCCCACCAGCTGTCGCGAGTAGGTGCCGATCTTTTCGCGCAGGGCCTGGGTTGTCGTGGCAACGGCCAGAATACTGGCACCGACCAGCGGAACCAGCGCTACGCTGAGCAGTGCGATCAGAAAGCGGGTTCGCAGGGTCAGGGAACGGCCCGAGAGCCTCATGGCTGACCCCAGGCCCGTACCAGCAGTTTCCAGAAATCCTCGTGACTCGGCCGAAGTTCCAAATAGGTACGCATGGCAGCCGCAACGGCCTTGGTCTTATCCTGATACGCCGGAAACGCCCAGGGCAGGGTCTGACCGTTACGCCAGACTTCGGCAAACAGGGCCGAAAGACTGCCGAGGGAAAGAGAATCCATGCTGCGGTAAGGCGGTATCACCTTGAGTTCCTCGATCAGGAACCGTCGTCCCGTGGGACTGGAGTGAAGCCATTCGAGCCACTGTTTGGCTTCTTCCTTGACCGGGGAGTTTTTATTGATCACCCAAAAGTTGGGTACCCCCATGGACAGCCGGAGATCGGGCTTGTCGGAAACAGGCATTGGCAGCACCCCGACTTCCAGTTCAGGAGCATTCTTGACCAGGTCGGGCTCAATCCAATTTCCCTGCTGGATCATTGCGGCCTGCCCGGCTAGAAAGGCTGCTACGGAGGCGGTATAGCTGCCGGTGGCAAGCGCGTCGGGGGAACCATAGCGGGAAGTTAAATCCAATAGATCCATCCACCCTTCCACAACTGCGGCATCGGGGCCGGGAGCCCCCCCTTCTCCCAGGTTGTTTAGAAATAGTTCAACGTTGGAAACGGAACCAAGCAACCGGTTGAAGTTATGCACCCCGAGCACCCACCACTCGGCATAACCATTGGCAAAGGGAACAATCCCTGCCGCTTCGAGTTTTCGACAGGCTTCCCGCAAGGACGAGAGGGTATCGGGCGGACGGACAATCCCGGCCTTCCGGAAGAGGGTTTTGTTATAGAGAAACCCATAGCCCTCTATGGCGAAAGGATTTCCGTAAAGACGCCCCCCACGGGTTGCCTGGTCGCCGGTTCCTGGGGCCAGATCAGCCACCCAGGGTTGCCCGCTCAAGTCTTCAGCCAGGTCTACCCACGGATCAAGACTGATGGAGCCTAGCGACATGAACACATCGGGAAGGGTTCCTGCCTGGTAGCGGTCGGCAAGAGCCGCTTCAAAATCCTGACCGCCGCCAAAAGTCTCGATGACCATGCGGACCCCGGGGTGTTCCTTTTCATAATCGTTGGCCATTTTTCGCAAAGGCTCGGCGATTTCGACCTTCTGCTGAAGGATATTGATCGTCTTCACGGGTGCTTTGATGGCAGCCTCATGGGGAGGAGCGCTGCACGCTGCCAGAAAAATCAACCCGGCGAACGGGGCCAGAACGCGGGTCATGTCAGGTGCTCCCGGTATTCGGAAGGCGTCAGACCCGTTGCCTTGCGAAAGGCTGTGGCAAAGTATTGCGGATTGGGGTATCCCACCTGAAGTCCTATTTCCGAAGTCTTCAGATTGGTTTGAAGCAGCAGAGCCTTGGCCTTCTCAATTCTCAGCTCGGCCAAAGCCTCAGAATAATTCCTGCCGGTCTCAGCTTTGAACAACTTGCTCAGATAGGCCGGGGTCAGACCCAGGTGTTCGGCCAAGGATTCCAGACCCGAAGCATAGTCGGCATAATGGGTGTCCAGATATTCCTGCGCCCGGCGGATGGTTGCACGGCTCACCGGGTTCAACCCCGGCACCTCCTCGGTTTCGCCGAGGCGGACCGACCGTTCACGTTCGGTTTCGAGAGCTTTGACGGCTTCCGCAACAGCGGCCAGCAATTCTTCGGGGGCAACAGGCTTGAGAAGGTAGGCTGAGACCTTCAATTCGATGGCCTTACGTGCATAAGAGAACTCGCCGAACCCGCTGAGAATAATGATTTTGGTTTTGGGACGCTCGGCCTTCAGGGCCTCGGAGAAGACCAGGCCATCCATTTCATCCATGCTGATATCGGTGATCACGACATCGGGACGGAACTTTCGGGCTTGCTCCAAACCCTCGGTCCCGTCCCTGGCCTCCGCGACGACCTTCACCCCGATGGATTCCCACGGGACGGCGTTCACAAGTCCGTCGCGGATATTGTACTCATCATCAACAATCATCAGGGTGTGCATTGTCTCTCTATCATAAGCGACCTTGCTCAAGCGATCCAGCGGGGCCGTTCCAGTTGACGCTTGAAAGCCAGGGCACAGAAGTAGATTTCAGAGCGGAAAACGGATTTCCAGAATAGGCCCCAGACGCGACGTCGGACGAGGAAAGTTCGGTGCAGGGTATCGAAAACAATCTGATAGTGTTCCATGGTTCAAGCTCCTTGTGCCTTCATCATCGTCCCACAGGTGGGACACCGATTGTCCCACTGACAAAAAATGTTTACGATTGTCCTATGAGTCAAACCGAACGCATCGCTTACCTGGACAGGCGGATGAGGGAACGTGGCTGGGTCACGGCTGCCGAGGTAGCAGACCATTTTGAAGTTTCGTCGCGGCAGGTAAAACGGGATATCGAATACCTGCGTTGGCGGCTGGACGCGCCTATTGCCTACGACGGGGGAAAACGCCGTTACCGCTACGAGAAACCGTTCATCCAGTTCCGTTTTGCCGATGAGCGCAAAGTTCTGTTTTCTGCCCTGGTGAAAGGATGGGCTGCCAGCGAAGCCTACCAACCTCTGGTGACAGCGGAGATTCTAGCGGGAATCGAAGCGGCCGTATCAAAGGAATATCGTTCCGTGGCAGACCGCATCCGCTATGAAGCACCCTCCTCCGAAGCCGTCGATTTGGAGGTTTTTGCAGGGCTTTGCCGAGGGATGCGTGACGACCGGTCCCTTGATCTGGAATACGTGAACCTGCAGGGAGAGGCCAGCAAGCGCCGCGTGGAGGCCCAGCGACTGGTCAACTATGGAGGCGTCTGGTATCTCATCGCCTGGGATCAACTGCGGGAAGGATTGCGAACCTTTCATCTAGGAAGAATCCGATCGCTGGCTGTTTCGGCTCAACCTAACGTCCACGATGAGAAGAACCCAGCCTGGAAGGCAGAAGTGGAAGCCTGGACCGCATCTGGATTTGGCATTTTCCGTGGCGGGAAACCCTTCTTGACCACTGTAAGACTGCGGGGAGCCGCGCTGCGTCTGGCTGAGTCCCAACGCTGGCACCAGGATCAAAGCGACACCCCGGGCACCGACAACGAGGGTGCTTTCCTCGACCGGAGCGTTTCGGTGGTTGACACACGGGAACTGCTGGGCCGGATACTAGCCTTCGGCGGCGATGCTGAGGCAGTTTCCCCTCCCCCATTCCGAGCTCAGTGGGAGGGAGAGGTACGGAAACTGTTTGCACGGCTTAACCGAGGATACCTTCAATCGCGTTCAGTTCACCCGAAGTGAACTCCAGGTTCTTCAAAGCCCCGACATTCTCGACAATCTGCTGGGGCTTGCTGGCACCAATCAGAGCGCTGGTGACCTGATGCTTTCCTTGCGGCCGAAGGACCCAGGCCAGCGCCATCTGACTCAGACTTTGCCCGCGAGAAAGCGCCAGAGAGTTGAGCTTCTTCACACGGGCCAGTTTGTCCTGTGTGATCTGCTCAGGCTTGAGAAAAACCGCTGAGGAACCAGCACGGCTGTCGGCAGGAATCCCCTCGAGGTAGCGGTCTGTCAGCAGTCCCTGCGCCAGCGGACTGAACACAATGCTGCCGATTCCCTCGTCCCCGAGAGCCTCAAACAAACCTTGAGTTTCGGGGTCACGCACAAACATCGAGTACTTGGGCTGGTGGATCAGACAGGGCGTCCCCAGGTCACGCAGAATCTTGGCAGCCTGCCGCAGTCGGTCCGCCGGGTAGTTCGACACAGCGGCGTAGAGGGCCTTGCCCGAACGGACAGCCTGATCGAGGGCTCCCATGGTTTCTTCCAAGGGTGTCTCAGGGTCTGGCCTGTGGTGATAAAAGATGTCCACGTAGTCCAGGCCCAGTCGTTTCAAACTGGCATCCAGACTCGAGAGCAGGTACTTGCGGCTTCCCCAATCCTGATAGGGTCCCACTCCCATGCCGTAACCGGCCTTAGTGCTAATGATCAGCTCGTCGCGCAGTCCGGCAAAATCGCTTTTTAGGATGCGTCCAAAGGCCTCTTCGGCACTACCGGGAGGCGGACCGTAGTTGTTGGCGAGGTCAAAATGAGTGATTCCCAGATCGAAAGCCGTACGGGTCAAAGCCCTGGCATTCTCATGGGTGGTCACACCGCCAAAGTTGTGCCAAAGGCCCAGGCTGAGGGCGGGAAGTTTGAGACCGGAGCGGCCGCTGCGGCGGTATTCCATGGACTGATAACGGTTCGGATCGGGAATGTACACGTGTTCCTCCAGAGGGGAAGTGTAGCCCCAGAAATCCTGTTACGGCAAGGTGAGCCAGACCACCGTAATCGCAATCGACAAGACACCCAAAGGCAACCCTACTTTCAGGTACTCTCCAAAGGTCAGCTTGATGCCGAAGGGGCGGGCCGACTCGGCGACGATCAAGTTGGCTACGGAACCCAGGAGAGTCAGGTTTCCCGCAAGAGTCGAGGCTGCCGCCAGCGCGATCCAGGCCTTTTCCGGATCAGCCAGCGCTGGAATGAGGGGTTTCAACACCATAACGGCAGGCACATTGCTGATCAGGTTGCTCAAGACGGCCGCTACCCCCGAGAACAACGCCAGATTCCCTGCCAGAAGGGGCTTTGACCACTCCAGCAATGCCTGAAAACCAACGGTCATCTCAACAGCTCTGGTGACAACAAACAGAGCAGCAAAGAACAGGAGCAAGGTACCGTCAACGCGCCCTAGCACCTTGGCAGGTTTAACCCGTCGGGTAAACAGCAACACGGCTGCACCGGCCAGCGCTGAAAGGGCAAGGGACCAACCCAGCACAAACCCACCGATCATCACTACCAAGGCAAAAGCGCATTTTAGCAGAAGCGCTTTGTGGATACGGACAGGCCTGGAGGGAACCCAGCTGAACTCACGGCGCCTCAGATCCTTGCGGTAAAGAAGCGCAATCAAAACCCAAGCGATTCCCAAAGACACCAGTGCAGGAACAACCAGAGCTGCTGCAAAATCACCAAAGCCCAACCCCGAACTTGTTGCGATCAGAATGTTCTGAGGGTTGCCGATAGGAGTGGTCATGGAACCGATATTGGAACTGACGGCTAAGCCAATCAGGAAAGGAAGGGGATTCAACCCTGCTGCCAGGGTCAGTTGGGCAACCAGCGGAGTCAACAGGAGAACAACAGTGTCGTTGATAAAGAGAGCGGAAAGCAACGCGCCGGCCCCCAGAATCACCAGAAGAAGAACTTTGGGGGAGTGGCTCATGATTGCCAGAGTCCGTCCCGCCAGGTCAAAGAATCCGGCCAGCCGGAGGTGGGCGGTAAACACCATCATGGCAAAAAGCAGCGCCAGGGTGTTCCAATCGATAGCTTCGTAAGCAGTGTCGAGGGGTAAAACACCAAGCGCCACCACAACAACGGCCCCGACCAGGGCCAGTGTTGCGCGGTTGAAGTGAAACAGAGGAATTTCGCCAACGGCAATCGCCGCGAGAATCAGAGCCAGGAGAAGTTCGACCACAGAAAGTTTTACCCGACCCGGAATCCTGAAACTGTCTTGCTCAGACTGTCGGCTGCTTGGCTGTTGCGTTCCGCTTCACGGGCTACAGTGCGTACCAGTTCCGTCAATTCGATCATGGCGCGTCCCTGAATATCCTGAGTCTGAGCCAAAGAGGTACCTGTTTCGACGAGAATATGGACAGACCGGTTAAGCTGTTCGGCGTGGCCGGCCTGTTTCAGGGTGACTTGCCCGATTTGACCCGAAGCTTCCCGGAGGGTTCTGGTGGTATCCAGAAGAGTCTCTGTTCCGGCTTTCTGTTCGTCCATCGACCGGGCAACGGTTCCCATCACTTCGGAAGTCTGAACGATAAGCTGGAAGATTCGGGAGAAAGCCTCGCCGGCTTCTCTGGCAAGGCGGTCCCCTTCGGCGATTTTCCCATCCATGTCCTTCATAAGCTCGGCAATGGTCTTGGCCCCTTGGGACGAATTTTCGGCCAGTGTACGAACCTCGCTGGCGACCACGGCAAAACCCAGACCGGAGGATCCCGCATGAGCGGCTTCAATAGCGGCATTCATAGCAAGCAGATTGGTCTGACTGGCCGTTTTTTTGATCGTAGCGACGGTACCGGATATTGCTTGGGCTGCTGCATGGATTGCTTCCATGGCCTTACGGACGGCATCGACCTTGGTGCCGCCCTGCTCAGAGGTCTGCCGGAGGCTCCCCGCTAAACCATCGGCTTTGACTGTCAGCTCGCGGACAGAGGTAACCGAGGAAGCAAGCTGTTCCATAGCGGCGGCACCCTTGGCGACAGCCTCAGCTTGTCCGACCGCCGCGGCATTGACAGAAACAGACGAGGTTTCCAGTTCTTCGGCAACAGCCTGGGTAGAGCGCAACGCCTCTCCTTGTCCGGTCAGGGCCCTCTCTGCCTGATTCTTGGCCTGAACGACCGTCTCCAACCGGCCTTCAGCGGTTCCGCTGACTTTCTGCACCGTGCCCGAGGATTCCAGAACCTGGTTGGCAGTCGCTTCAATGGCACCGACCAACCCCTGCATTTTCTCCATCATGGCATTGATACGCCCGGTCAACAGCCCAACCTCGTCAAAAAACAGCACTTCCGCCCTGTCTTCCAGGTCAGCCGACCCTTCGGCCATTTGGGCAACCCGCGAATCGAGGGTCTTCAACTGCTTGGTCACCATCGAAAGAGCCGTAGCTGTCAGGGCAGTGGTCCAAGCCAAGACGGCAATAAACAACAGCCCCAACTGAAAAACCACCTTTAGTTCGTTGTCGCTGACCGCTTGGGTTGAAACGGCAGAAGCAGCCGTCAAGGTATCTGCCCCCAACGAGGTATAATAGACAACAACTTCCCGGTAGAATCCCAATGCCGCCATTCCTGCCAGAAGCCCTGACAGGAGTACAGAACCAAGGTTCACCAAGAAAAGTCGGCGATTCAGGCTTAAATCGCGTTTCTTTCCCACAACGGCAGTCAAACTCAGAGCCCTTCGTACCGGAATCATCAACGCCTCAATCCAGGAGAGTTCCTGAAGAGTCGCCATAAAGCCGAAAGCAAGGTTCAGCGCAAGGATCAAGCCGATATCAAGGGGTGCCAGAGCCGGGAAACCCAGAAGAATATGCAACAACATGGTAATAAGCGGAGCAACAAGAAACAGCGCTAGATTCCAGACCACCAAAAGGATCGGTATTCTGGAAAGTTGCGCTCTCAAAAGAAGCCGCTGTTCATGGTCGGCGTCCCGGGGTGCCTTCAGAAAGGTCTCGATCGGCCCCAATCTTTTAGAGATCCGGAAAAGCGCCACAATCAATAGTACTGCAAGACTGGGCAACGCTATCAGCAGATCAGCCGGCAACTGTTCCTGGTTTCGCTCAAAGAGCAACGATGTAAACAATTGCTGAAGAAAGGCCGTTCCCAAGGAAACTGCGGCGAATGCTCCCAAAATTTTGTATTTGAGTTGATTCATGCGCCAAGTGTAATCGATTTATTACCATTCTTCCAGAATCTTGTGATTGTCTTTTCCATGAACTAGACTGTTGCCATGACGCTCGCCGCTGAAACCCTTTTGACTGTTTTTGATGCCTTTGAACGAAAGGAAGGTGTCTGGAGAGCGACCTTGCCTATGTCATACCGGGAACTGAAAACGGCCCTGACTAGGGCAACAGTCAGCTTTGCCGAGTGGGATTCTCAGCGGGGCCTGTATTTTTTGGATTTCTCACCCCTCGGAAGCGATTTAGTCACCCTCGACCTTCTCCTGCTGGACTTTCGCGGCGACCGAGGTAGTGATCACTATCGCTTTGAATGGGCCGAAAACGGGGTTCTCGCCGGGGTAGAACTGCAGACTCACGCCCCTGGTCCTTTGCCATTCATCCAAGAAATCGCTGAATGGATTGAGCCGGGTCGGATCGAACTTTCCCCTGCCTTGACCCCCGAGGCCTGGAGCCAGTACTTGGAAGAGCTGACTCCCCAAACCCCCCTTCTGTGAGGTTCCATGAGCATGTCACAAGTCTTCCCGCCCGATGTTGTGGAATGGTTGATGCGCTACGGACTTTTCTGTGTCGTCACAGCGTTCTCCCTGTTCGTCTTTGCGCTTCTGATGCGGCCCTTTTGGCTTTGGTTTTCGGGAAAAAGTGAAGTCAGGGACCGGTTGAAACACCTGGAAGAAACGTCACGGAAAACCCTGCTCGAACTGGAAATTCTTAACCAGACTCTGACGATTCCCATCAAGAAGGCTGCCCAAAAAGCCAGGAATACCGAGAAGGAAGAGGAACCCCTGGTGGTGAGCCAAGAAACCAAGGATGCTTTCATGAAGGTTTTAAGTAAGCGGCCCCCTTCTTGACCCTTGCCCCGGTCCGGCTATAATGCACTGCTATGAGTGCTCTTTCCACCCAAGATCCTGAATTATTTGCCATGGTCAAAGCCGAAGAGGCTTACCAGAAGTCCACCATCCGGCTGATTGCCAGCGAGAACTATGTCTCGAAGGCGGTTCTCGAAGCATCGGGTTCGGTGTTTGCCAATAAATACTCCGAAGGTTATCCGGGAGCCCGGTATTATCAGGGCCAAATCAACTGTGATGCGGTTGAACGGCTGGCCATCGAACGGGCGAAGAAACTCTTCGGTGCCGAGCACGTCAACGTGCAGCCCTATTCCGGCAGCCCGGCCAATCTGGCGGTCTATTTTGCCTTTTGCCAGCCCGGGGATACCATTCTGGGTCTCAACCTCAGCCACGGCGGCCACCTGACCCACGGCTCAAAGGTCAGCTTGACAGGAAAATGGCTCAATGCCGTCCACTATAGTTTGAACCCCGAGACAGGTTTGCTCGATTACGATGAGATCCGCAAATTGGCCCTCGAACACCGGCCCAAGGTGCTTATCGCCGGCCATTCCGCCTACCCCCGCCAACTGGACTTTGCCAAGTTCCGGGCTATCGCCGACGAGTGCGGTGCCATTCTGTTTGTCGACATGGCTCACTTTGCGGGTCTGGTCGCCGGGGGAGCCCACCCTAACCCTGTTCCTTATGCCGATGTGGTCACCACCACCACCCATAAAACCCTGCGAGGGCCCCGAGGTGCCATGATCCTGTGTAAGGAAAAGCACGCGAAGGCTATCGACAAAGCCGTCTTTCCAGGATTGCAGGGCGGACCCCACAACTCAACCACGGCTGCCATCGCCACGGCGCTGCGCGAAGCGCTTCTCCCCGAATTCAAAACGTATGCCGCCAACACAGTCAAGAATGCCCAGGTATTGGCTGCGGCATTGGTCAAGCGCGGGTTCAATTTGGTTTCCGGGGGCACCGACAACCACCTGATGCTCATCGATCTGAACAACAAGAATGTCTCGGGCAAGGTTGCTGCTGTGGCGCTGGAAAAAGCCGGGTTGGTTCTGAACTACAACACCGTCCCCGGAGAAACCCGCAAGGCTTCTGACCCGTCGGGAATCCGGCTCGGCACCCCCTCGGTAACCAGCCGGGGCTTCGGTGCCGCCGAGATGGAGAAGATCGCCGAGTGGATGGACAGGACGCTTCAGTCCGTTGAGGATGAAGCGGCCCTGCTGAAGATCAATGCCGAGGTGTCGGCGTTGTGTGCAAAGTTCCCGGTTCCAGGACTGGATTGACCGACACGGACTGAACCCCTGTGATGCCGAAGACCAGTTTGAGGACTTCGGCCACATGTTCCACCAAGGTCACCTCGAGCTCGGCCCGCACTTCGTCCGGCAGTTCCTTCAGGTCTTTCTCATTGAGCTTGGGTAGAAGGATCTTCCGGATTCCGGCCCGATGCGCGGCAATGAGCTTTTCCTTGATACCGCCGACGGGCATCACAGCACCTCTGAGAGTCACCTCACCGGTCATGGCGAGTTTGGGGTCAACCTTCCGGCCAAGGACAAGGCTTGCCAGCGTGGTGAACATCGCACTTCCCGCACTGGGACCATCCTTAGGGATTGAACCCGAAGGGACGTGGACGTGCAAATCCATGGCCTTGAAATCGAACTCCGAAACCAAAACCCCCAGCTGACTGCGAACCAGGCTCAGAGCGATACGGGCGCTTTCTTTCATCACATCACCCAGCTGCCCGGTCAGGATCAACTGCCCTGAACCAGGCATGGCAGCGGCTTCCAAGAAGAGAATGTCGCCACCTACTGGCGTCCAGGCCAGACCCGTCACGACTCCCGGAGGATTGTCCGTCAGAGCCGCTTCGTGCCGGTAGGGTTTGGCGCCGATTTTGTCCTCAAGGGTGGCAGGGTCGACCTTCAACGGAAGTTCACCAGCGGTAGCCTTCAAGATTGCTTCGCTGGAAACCCGACAAAGCGTTTGGATTTTCCGCTGGAGGTCACGGACCCCGGCTTCGCGGGTAAATTCTCCGGCTACGGCGTGCACAACCTCGTCGCCAATTTCCAGTTTGCCCGTCAGTCCATGGAGCTCCAGCTGTTTGGGAACCAGGTAATCTTTGGCGATATGGAACTTCTCGTTTTCTGTATAACCAGACAGTGTAATGACTTCCATTCGGTCGAGAAGCGGACCGGGTATGGACTCTGTCGAGTTGGCGGTAGCAATAAAGAACACTTGGCTCAGGTCATAAGGCAGATCGAGGTAGTGGTCCTGAAAAGTGTTGTTCTGTTCGGGATCCAGCACTTCAAGCAAGGCTGAGGCGGGGTCACCGTTCCAACCCTTGACCATTTTGTCGACCTCATCCAACAGAAACACAGGGTTTCTCGCCCCGGCTCTTTTCATCGATTGAATGATACGGCCAGGAAGAGCCCCCAGGTAGGTGCGCCTGTGACCACGGATTTCAGCGTCGTCACGCACGCCTCCCAGGCTGGCACGGATGAATTCCCGCCCCATGGCTCGGGCGATGCTCTGCCCGAGGCTGGTCTTGCCCACCCCGGGAGGACCGACGAGAAGGATCACCGTACCCTTTTTGTCCTTTTTCAACTGCAAAACCGCCAAATGCTGAATGATCAGATCCTTGACCTTGGTCAGACCATAATGGTCGGCGTCGAGTACCTTGCGGGCCTCCGTCAGATCGACGGCCCGGGACTCTGGTTCGGCCCAAGGCAATGCAATGATCAGATCGAGGTAGTTGCGCACCACGTTGGCCTCGGGATTCGAGGCGCCCATCTGTTCCAGCTTGTCCACCTCTTCCATAACAGCGGGCTTCACCCCTTCGGGCAGGGCAAGCTTCTCGACCTTGGCCCGGTAGTCGGAGGAAGCCTTGGGCTTCGACTCTCCCAACTCTTCCTTGATATTCCTCAGCTGTTCCCGAAGGATATTTTCACGGTGGCTCTTGCTGGCCTGCTCACTGATTTTCGAATTCATTTCCACTTGGACACGCAGGCTTTCTTTCTGTCGGGTCAGGTGCTCAAGAACCTTGAGCCCACGGGATTTGAGACTGGTCACCGTCATAAAACCGTGTTTTTGCTCGGCAGGGATGGGAGAGTTCTGAATGACGAACGCCATCAGCTTGACGACATCGTCCTGCCCTTCGATCAGCTTCAGGACATTTTCCCCCCCATCGATCATTCCAAGGATGTCACGGCTGACGGCTTTGATATTTTGCAGAAGGACCTGATGGGTACCGGCATCAAGGTCATTGATATCGTCCTCGAATTCGTACGAGGCCGTCGGGGTGCCATTTTCTTCGCCGAGCCACTCGACCCGAACTCTGGCAAGTCCTTTCAAGGTAACATCGAGACCCAGAGTTCCTACCCTGGAACCTTCGACTTCCGCTAAGGTACCAATCAACTGGGGGTTACCATTTTCACCTGTCAGGAGAACCACGACACGGTCGCCACGAGTACTGGCGGCGGCGAGGGCCGGATCACCGGTTTCACGCCGCACACGGACCATAGCCGACACTTCAGGGATGAGAATTTGCCCCTGGACAGCTAGAACAGGAGCTCGGCGCTCGGCGCTTCTGAAATCTTTCATGTTCAAAAAGGTACCGAAGATTACTTGCAGAGTCAAATAAGTGGCAGAGAGATTCGGAAGATTGTAGCCGGCCCTGGTTCGAGCACAAGATCACCCCCCATCACCCGCAGAACGTTGCGGCTGAACGAGAGTCCCAGACCCGTTCCGCGGACGGGACCGTCAACCTTGGTCGTAAAATAGGGTTGAAACAACCGTTCCCGAACGTCTTGCGGAATTTCACTACCGTTGTTTCCGTACCGCACCACCACCCATTTCAAATCCTTTTTGACCTCAATCCAAATTCGGGGCCGTTCCACCCCCCGCAGGGCTTCGATGGAATTCTTGATCAGATTCAAAAAGACTTGTTGAACCAGGGCAACTTCCATTTGCACCATGTCTTCGGTGCAAGTTCGAAGCTCCAATTCCATTCCTGCCTTGGTCAACAACGGATGCTCCAGCTCCAGAATATCTTCCAAGACGTGGCTCATCGAGTGTTCCTCGATCACCACTCCTTCGGCCTTGGTGAATCCCTTGATGCTTTCAATCAGGCGGTTGGCCCGCAGAAACTGCTTGTGGATGCGGTGGGAGTGCTTCTCACGGACGGGCCCTTCAGGAAGCTCAACTTGCATCATTTCGAACTGAGCCTGAAGAGTCGCCAGAAGGTTCCCCATTTCGTGGTTGATGTAGGAGGTCGTCTGGCCGATGGCCGAAAGCTTCTCCGCCTGATTCAGCCGCTCCCTGAACGAGGCGACTTCGGTCACATCGTGGATCAAAGCGAAGATGGCTTTTTCATGCTCCCATTCGCCCAGTTTGGCGTAGACCTCAACATCACGGATCTGACCGCTTCGCAACCGGTGGCGGAAGTGGAAATGGTTCCTCAGCTCCTGTTTGGCCCGGTCCATCTCCTGCTCCATTTCCAAAGCGGAAAGGATATTGATATCCTCCCAGCGTTTCGTTCGCAATTCGTCCAGTTTCCAGCCATAGAACGCCTCAGCGAGCCGGTTAGCCATAAGAATGGCCCCCGTTCGGACTTCATACACCATAATGACGGCATTGCCGATTTCGAAGAAGGTGCGCAGTTTGGCGGATTCTTCTCTGGCCTTATTGCGCTCCAGGCTTCTCTGAGTGATGTCGACAAAGATGGCCGTAACCCCGCCTGGCTGATGGCGGTAAGCGGTCACCTCAAACCAGCGGGTTTCACTGTCCAGGGAATACTCAAACGTAACAGGCTCACCGCTGGTGGCAACCGTTTCGAAACGCTCAAGGCAGGACCTGGCAAGAGAGGGCAAGAGCGGCTTGGCAGTCATGCCCTCGAGCTCAGTACACGTCAGACCAAAAAGCGTCTCGAAAGCAGGATTGACAGCGTCGAACTGGAAGTCCTGGGACTTCCCTGCGCTGTCGAAAAGAACGGTTTGGATGGCAATGGCGTTCGGGCTATGGAGAAAGATATGTCCAAAGTCAACGGAGTGACCACCGGAGTCCATGCTTTAAGCATAGTTCCTCTTGCAAAGGAAAACACCGGAATTCGGCTTGTTTTCCACGCTCTTCGAGGCTATCCTGCCTCCATGCCCTACGTACCCCTTCACTGTCATACCGATTTCAGCCTTCTCGACGGTGCCGCATCCGTTGAGAAACTGGTTGCCAAGGCGAAAACCCTGGGTTTGCCGGCTTTGGCCATCACCGACCATGGCAACCTCTTTGGTGCCTTGAAGTTCTGGAAGGAATGCACAAAGAAGGGAATCAAGCCCATCATCGGGTGCGAGCTGTACGTAGCTCCGGGCAGTCGTTTCGATAAAACCCGAGTCGACGACGAGAAAACCAACCACCACCTCGTTTTGCTGGCCCGTACCAACGAGGGGTACCGGAATTTGCGGGTCTTATCGAGCCTGGGTTATACGGAAGGTTTTTACTATAAACCCCGGGTCGACTGGGAACTGCTGCAAAAGCATCATGAAGGGCTGATCTGTTTGTCCGCATGCTTGGGAGGCGAAATTCCCCAACTGCTCCTGAACGGTAAACTTGAACTGGCCCGCCAGCGGGTGGCAGAATTCCGCGACTTGTTTGGTACCGACAATTACTACCTGGAACTGCAGAACCATGGATTGGAAGAACAAACGGTGGTGAACCCGCTGTTGATCCAACTCGCCAAAGAGTCCGGGGTTCCCTTGGTAGCAACCAACGACAGCCACTATGTCGACCGTGACGACGCCGACGCCCAAGACACGCTGATCTGCATCGGCACCGGCAAAAAGAAAAACGACGTCAAACGGATGACTTTCGGAGCCGGCGAGTTCTACGTAAAATCAAGCGAAGAAATGGAGGAATTGTTCCCCAGCGGTCCGGGCTCTCCCGCGCCTGAAGCCTTGGCCAACACCCTTAAAATCGCCGATCTGTGCACCATGGAAATGAAGCTTCCCGGCCCGCTGCTTCCAGAATTCGATGTTCCCTCTGACTTTATGGAGCGCGCCGATGCGCTGGTGGGATTGGACTTGAAGCGCCTCGAAGCCCGGTTTGACGAAAAGCAGACTGCCGCCTGGGTCCGCCTGCATGAGCCGGTGACACTGTACTTCATCTGGCTGGCCAACGAAGGCCTTCGCAAACGCTACCCGCAGATGACTCAGGAAATTCTCGACCGCATTGACTACGAGCTGCAGATCATCATCACTATGGATTTCGTCGGGTATTTCCTCATCGTCGGTGACTTTATCAACTGGGCCAAGGACCACGACATTCCCGTAGGACCGGGCCGTGGTTCCGGGGCGGGTTCGATTGTGGCTTATGCGCAGCGGATCACCGACATCGAACCTCTCAAGTACAAACTCCTGTTTGAACGGTTTCTCAATCCCGAGCGTGTGTCGATGCCCGACTTCGACATCGACTTCTGCATGGACAGGCGGCTGGAGGTGGTGGAATACGTCACCTCACGGTACGGCACCGACAAGGTAGGCCAGATCATCACGTTCGGAACCCTGAAACCAAAGGCGGTGCTCAAGGATGTGGCCCGGGTGCTCGACATCGGGTTCACCGAATCCAATACCTTGACCTCCCTGGTTCCCGACGACCTCAAGGTCAGCCTGAAAAAGCTGCTCAAAGCGCCGCTGGACCCCGAGTATGTGGAAAAAGGCTGGCAGGAGAACCACGATAAACTGATGGCCTACGCCCAAAACGGGGCGGTGTATCAGAATCTGTTCGACACGGCCGTGCGCCTTGAGGGCTTGTCCCGCCATTCCTCGACCCACGCCGCCGGAGTCGTCATCGGGAAGACACAGCTCACCGACTACGTCCCCCTTTACAAGGACCCCAAGACAGGCCAGGTCACCACACAGTTCACCATGGATCAGCTCGAGGAATGCGGACTGGTCAAGATGGACTTTTTGGGTCTGGCTACGCTGACGGTTATCCGCAACACCCTCGAACTGATCGCCAAACGCGGCATAATCCTCAAAGAGGAAGACATTCCCGAAGATGACGAGAAGACCTTCAAGCTGCTGTCCGAAGGTAAGTCCGCTTCGGTGTTCCAGTTTGAGTCCACCGGCATGCAGAAGATTCTCAAGCAGGCCAAACCTACCTGCATCGAGGACCTGATCGCCTTGAACGCCCTTTACAGACCGGGCCCGATGGAAGAAATTCCCAACTTCATCAAGGGGAAGCAGAACCCCCGCAGCATTCAGTGGCTGCACGAGAGCCTCAAGGACACTCTCAAAGAAACCTACGGGGTCATTGTGTACCAGGAACAGGTTATGGAAGTGGCCCAGATTGTAGGTGGGTACAGTCTGGGTGGTGCCGATATTTTGCGGCGTGTGATGGGGAAGAAGAAAAAAGAGGAGATGGACAAGCAGGAAATCCTGTTTCTCGAAGGCGCTCAGAAAAAGGGCTATTCCAAGGACGAGGCAAAACGCATCTTTGACTACCTGGTTCCTTTTGCCGGCTATGGGTTCAACAAGAGCCATGCCGCTGCGTACTCCGTCCTTGCCTATCAGACGGCCTGGCTCAAGGCAAACTACCCTGCCGAGTACATGGCCGCCAACCTGACCAATGAAATGGACAGCCAGGAGAAGATGGGCGAATACATGGCCGAGGCCCGGTCGATGGGTCTGACCATTCTGCCGCCTCACGTCAACACCAGTGAAAGGCTGTTTACTGTGGTTGACGGAAAAATTGTCTATGGCTTGCAAGGGGTCAAAAACATCGGTGAAGGTGCCGTAGAGGAAATTCTACGCGCCCGAAAGTCAGGGGGGCCCTTCACGAGTTTCCTCGACTTCCTGGAACGGGTTGACCTGAGAACGGTCAACAAACGGGTCTTCGAAACCGGTATCCAGGTCGGGGTTTTCGACAATCTGGGGCATAACCGCGCCACGTTGTTCCACAACCTCGATAAGAGCATTGAATGGGCCCAAAAGCAAAAGGATGAAAAGGCCAGCGGCCAGGGCGGCCTGTTCGAAGGAACCGACGATGCGGTTGCCCCCCTCGAAATCGTATCGTTCGAAGAATGGGACCAAAAGAAGCTTCTGGATGCCGAAAAGGCCAATCTGGGCACCTTTGTCTCGGGACATCCCCTTGATCCTATCCGCGAGCAGTGGAAACAGACCGTTACTGTCGACCTTTCCAAACCGAAAAAGTCCGAAGGGGAAGACAAGCTTGACCAGATCATGGGACTGGTGACAGGCATCAAGAACATTATCACCAAGAAGGGCGACAAAATGGCCTGGGCCACGCTGGAGGACTTTCAGGGTACGATCGAACTGGTGTTCTTTCCACGGACCCTCAAGCAGGTGGAGCTGGTTCTCAATGCCGAGGGGCAACCCGTACTGGTCGAAGAGGCCATACTCGGATTTCGGGGCAAGGTCGAGATCGGGGATGAAAAGGCCAAGTTTATCGTCAATGAAGTGGTACAACCCCAGGGACTGGCACAGGTGAGAGCCCTGACAGTCCACGTGAAAGTCAAGCAAAAAGCTTGGACAGAGGCCGATGTGGAGAAAGTTCTCCATTATTTTCTCGACCATCAAGGCACCTCACCCTTGGTCTTGCACCTCTCGGATGGACAGCGCGAGCTGAAGATCAAAGCCCCCAACGGAGTGAGGGTCGCCAGTTCCCAGGAAATCTTGGAGAAAATCCAAGGGCAGCATTGGGCAGAAACAGTCTGGAGGGAGTAGCGCGGACTTCTCATCCTGTCCAAAAAGCGTTACCCTGAGAGTATGAACTTGCTTTCGACGTTTATGGGAGTGGTATCGGCCGTTTTACAGGTCTACACTCTCCTGCTGGTGATCCGGATCGTGCTGACTTGGGTCTCGATGGATCATGGTCATCCGGTGATCCGTATCTTGCATTCCATCACTGACCCCTACTTGGACTGGTTCCGACGGTTCCGGTTCCTGATTATTGGCAATATTGACTTTTCACCCCTGGCTGCCTTGCTCGTGATCAATTTTTTTGCCAGCCTGGCACGCATGATCGGCATGTACGGTCAGGTGACTGTGGGTATTGTGCTGTCCATTTTGATTCAGCTGCTCTGGGGTGCCGCCTCGTTCTTCTTCCTTCTGTTGGGGGTACTGGCAGTGGTGCGCTTCTTTGCCATCCAGTTTCGTTGGGGGGGACAGGCCCTTTGGGCGTATCTGGACGCATTCCTTCAACCTCCGGCTTACGCTGTCGGAAAGTTCCTCAAACCGGGAACATTCCTGGCCTATACCACCACATTGATTGTTCTGGGAGTCGCCAATTTGGCGGTCTGGGCCGTCGGCGGTTTGCTGGTGGAATTGCTGACCCGACTACTGCTGTCGCTTCCCGTGTGAGGCACCGGTGCTCCTGGGAGAACTGACGGTTTCGGTAGCCAGGCTCAAAGGGGCCGGTCCTGCGGCCGTCAGAGACCTTGGAAAACTGGGCATCACAACCGTAGCCCAGCTTCTAGAGCACTTACCCCGCGACCACGTCAACCGCCGTGACGAGGTGACGCTCCGTCAGGCATTGGCCTCGGGCCGGGCCGCCAACACAGTGGCACGGATTGTGGTGCATTCCCATTTCGGCCCCCCGCACCGTCCGACCCTCAAACTTCACATCATTGACCGCGAAGGCACTCCGGCAGAGCTACCGTGTTTCAACCGACCTTTTCTGGAGAAGACCTGGCCGCTAAACGCGTGGGTCTGGATTTATGGTATTCCTGAAGCCAAGTATGGAAGCCTGCAGATTGCCGCCTTCGAGCTCGATCTGCCGCCGCCCGGGCATGAACCCGGAGCACCTCTGGGTGCGGGGGGAACCCTGGTCCCCCTCTACCCTCTGGCAGGAACGCTGAACCAGACCGGGGTAGCCAGACTGGTGGCGCAGGCCTGGCACGACTACGTTCCTGAGCCGCTGGAAGACGAACTGCCGCCGGAGTATACCGCCCTTCACCACCTGTACCCCCTCGATCGGGCCTTGCGGATCCTCCACAGACCCGAAAGTCCCCAGGTGCTGGCAGAGGCCCGGCGGACCTGGATCCACCGTGAACTGTTCCACCTGCAGACCGCCGTTCTGCGGCGGCCGAACGCGCTCAAGGCGGCTGGCCGTGTGGCCCAGGTTCTGCCCAAGACCGTGCGAAAGCACTTCATAGAACGCCTGCCCTTTGCGCTGACACCCGACCAGGCCACCGTCGTCGCCGAAATCGATGCCGATCTTGAGTCCGAACGCCCCATGGCCAGGCTTCTTCAAGGCGATGTCGGCAGCGGCAAAACTCTGGTGGCGTTCCTTTCGGCCCTCCCCCTGATCGAAGCCGGCCATCAGTGCGCCCTGATGGCTCCCACCGAGCTACTGGCACTGCAGCACGCCGAAAACGCGGCCAAACTCCTCGATCCGCTGGGGGTGAAGATTGCCTTTTTGTCGGGCAACCTCAAGGCTGCGGGTCGCAACCTGCTTCTCAAGGAACTCGCCGAGGGCCGCATCGACTTCGTGGTCGGCACCCACGCGCTGTTCAGCGAGGGTGTGGAATTCCAGAGTTTGCGGTATGTGGTCATCGACGAACAACACCGCTTCGGCGTCATTCAGCGGCAGGCGCTTACCCGCAAAGGGTCTGACCCTGATCTGTTGCTGATGAGTGCCACACCTATACCGCGCACGCTGGCGTTAACGGCTTTTGGCGATCTGCGTACCTCGGTTATCCGGACCATGCCCCTGGGGCGCAAACCGATTGTCACCCACACCAACAAAATGTCAAACCAGGCCAAGGTGTACGACTTTGTCCGCAAAGAACTCGAGTCCGGCCGCCAAGCTTACTTTGTCTATCCCTTGATCGAAGCCAGCGAAGCGCTGGACCTCAAGGATGCCGCCTCAATGGCCGAGCATCTTGCCGAGGTGTTTCCGGGTCACCGGGTCGGGCTCATCCACTCGCGGCTGGAGGATGACGATAAGCGTTCGGTCATGGAAGACTTCAGCCGCGGCAGAGTATCGGTTCTAGTGGCAACCAGTGTGGTGGAAGTCGGTGTCGATGTGGCCAATGCCACCTGCATGGTCATTGAGCACGCAGAGAGGTTCGGTTTGTCGGCGCTCCACCAGTTGAGGGGCCGCGTCGGACGCTCCGATCTGCAAAGCTACTGCTTTCTGGTTTACGGCGAGAATCTCACTGAAGACGGTAAAACCCGTATCCGAGTGATGATGGAGACCACCGACGGTTTCCGGATTGCCGAAGAGGACCTGAAATTGCGGGGTCCGGGTGATATTGCCGGGATGAAGCAGTCCGGATTCCTCAAGCTGAAGGCTGCTGACTTGGGACGCGATCTGGACATCCTGATCGGTTGCCGTGAATATCTGACAACTCTATTGGCCCGCGACCCTGGTTTTATGGAACCCGGCCAGAGCAACCTGAGAAAACTTTGGTCCAAGTGTCCTCCTTTCAGCGACGAACTGGTGGCACTTCAACCCTGACGGTCTGGATTGACAGTGCCCTTGGCTGGGTTTAGTTTGTTGAGATGCACAACCTACCACTCATTCCCGCTCCCCGAAGCTTTCAACCGTCAGGTGAAACTGTATTGGCATCAAAACTGAGTCTGACAGAAGCGCTTGTTCCGCGATTGACCTTTACTCCTTCGTACGTTCCGGAAGAAGCCTACGAACTGGTCTTTAGTCCCCGGGGAGCGATTCTGAAAGCACTGAGCCCGGCTGGTTTGGCGCATGGAAGAACCACGTGGGAACGGTTGTGCCGTTCCGCAACCCCCATCTCAGCCGGCAGAGTGGAAGACGAACCCCGGTTTCCGTGGAGGGGTTTGATGCTCGACGTTTCGCGGCACTTCTTCCCCGTTGCCGATATCAAACGTTTGCTGGACCGCCTCGCCGCCCTCAAAATGAATCGCTTTCACTGGCACTTGATCGATGATCAGGGCTGGAGGCTGGAAATTCCCGGGTACCCCCGGTTCACAGAAGTCGGAGCTTGGCGGACCCTCCCCGACGGCAGCCGCTATGGCGGCTTCTACACCGTGGCCGACGTGGCTGAGATTGTTGCCTACGCGGCCGCTCGAAATATCGTCGTTGTCCCCGAGGTCGAGCTGCCCGGCCACAGCATGGCAGGCCTGGCCAGCTACCCCGAGCTGTCGTGTTCTGGCAAACCAGAGGCCGTCGCCACAAAATGGGGAATTCTCGACGGCGTCTACTGCGCCAGTTCCGAACCGGCGGCTCGTATCCTCGAAGCGGTGCTGAAAGAAGTCTGCCGGATGTTTCCTGGGCCATGGATCCACATTGGCGGAGACGAAGTGGTGAGAACCCGATGGGAGTCCTGTCCCCGTTGCCTGGAAAAAATCCGCAGTGAAGGTCTCAATGGGGTCGAAGGTCTGGAAGCGGCCTTTTTCCGCCGGTTCTTGGCCTTTGTTCAATCGCAAGGGAAAACCCCCCTTGGCTGGAATGAACTTTTTGAACACAGCATACCAAAAAACATTCCTGTTCAGTGGTGGCACCGCCCCGATCTGGCCGTGAAGACCCTCAAAACAGGAAATCCCCTGCTGGTCAGCGATGTCGCCTACTGCTATTTTGATTATCCTTACGTCGAAACTGACCCCTGGTACATCAAAAGTTTCATGCTGTTGACCCCTGTAGAGAAGGTCTACGCCAACCCCGTGGTGCCTCCTGGTTGCGAAGCCCTTGCCGAAGGTATTTGGGGAGGGGAATGTTGCCTCTGGACGGAACAAGTTCCGCCCTCGGAAATCGACAACAGACTGAGGGGACGCCTCGAAGCGTTTTCTGAAGTCTATTGGACCTTCGACAAACGACCGGGCTGGCCAGACTTCCGCTCACGCCTTTGAGCCTGCCTCAGATCGGCCCATAGAACCGTTGATGCCGTGCCAGCTTAGCAGGAATAGGCCCGGGGGTACCCCAAATGGCACTCCCGGTTTGATCTTCGTTACCGACCTCTTCCCATGCCGCGCTGGAAACCCTTACCGGTTGCTTGGAACGGGGTCACCTTGGTGGTGCCGTTGCCTGCAAAGGCCTGCCGGGGTGAAACCCTGCCATAACCGGAACCAGCACTGGTTCCGATCAGATCGTTGATGCCATCGCCGTCAGCGTCGACCCAATTATCATCAATACCATCACCGTTAGCATCAACAAACCGGTCGTTGATACCGTCACCGTTCGCGTCAACAAAACCGTACCCCTTCCCCTGAACCGTGCTTGACTTTTGTCCATCGCCATTGGCCGCCAAAGCAAAGCCACCCAACAACAAGAGCGAAACTCCGGTAAGAATCATTCGTTTCATAGCACACCTCCTAGTGTCTGAAGATACCTTGCATATTCCATGCCAAAAAAAAGATACCTTGCGACAACAGAAATCGTGTAATCCTGGGAAAATCATTCCAATCCCTCCATCGGTGGGAAGTTTTTTCCCTTCCCTCGCAACCCCAGGCGAAGTGGTTTTTCTCACCTGCGGGGCCATCAAGGCCTTGCTCCTATCGATTCTACAACAGGGCAGAGCTCAGAACCGACGGTGGACCTTCATGAAGATTTTCCTTCTTTCTTCTGTCTTTCGCTGATAAATCGGGCTTGTTGAACATTGATCCAGGCAATCTTGGAAAGTTCGTTTGCCAGAGTATGGACCACTTGCGCCACCTGACGGAAACGCTCTATAGACATTGTCGGAACCTCACGGAAGGCCTGGGCAGCGGTTTCCTCGTCCGCACCGATGGAACGGGCGTACGAACGAATTTTCTGCTCGCTCTGTGTCTCGTCCCGAATTTGACCGATCAACCAGTTGGCAATGTGGCGGTCGCCGACGGTGATGCTGGCCCCGGCGTCCCAAAGCCCACCACTGAGACAGGGTTGGACCGTTGGACCGTCGGGGTTATACCGGCCCAAAAGCGCATCCGATTGAAAGCATGCATGCCTTCCCGCCTCAGTACAGCGGATAACACCAAAACAGAGCCGCGTGAAGTTGCTCGGCCGGGTGATGGGTGTGCCGTCGGGGTGGGTTATGATGGAGGCTACCCCGGTGGCGGTCGAGAACTCGTCCTGAATCCTTTGAAGAACCTCGGGGTCAAACAGGTCGTCAAACGTGATGCCCTCGGGATGATCCAAGGGCAGTGTCATGGCAATGATCCGTTTCTGCAGGGCTTCCTGCTTCCGGTACTCCTCGGTAACATCACGGAAGACCAAGACGGCACCGCTGATGGTTCCGTCTTGGGTCTTGATCGGGGCTCCCGAGTCGGCAATCTGATACCGTTCGCCCGTGCGCGAAACCAAAACCGTGTGGTTGGCCAAGCCGACAACGCAACCGCTTTCAATGGTCCGTAAAGCCGGGTTCGGAACTACTTCACCGGTGGTGGCGTTGAAAATCGTAAACACATCGGTGATCGGCCGTGTCAGGCCTTCTGCCAGACTCCAGCCGGTCAGCACCTGGGCCACAGGATTCATCCGGGTGACATTCCCCTTCAGGTCGGTGGCAATGACGGCATCTCCAATGGAATTCAAGGTCGTCGACAGGTGTTCCTTTTCAAGATTCAACAACCGGTTCGCTTCGTGCAGCTTGAAAGCCATCTTGATCGACGCATCGAGGATGGTGATCCCCGAGTTTTTAACAACGTAGCCATAACTGGTGATCGTCTCGGTCAACTCAACCACTTCCGGCTCGGTATGCCCCGACAGGAACACTACCGGAATATCGAAGCGAGCGAGTATCCTCTTGGCTGTCTCGACCCCATTGATTCCCAATCCCAAGTCGATGTCCATCAGAATGAGATCGATGCCTGGTTCCTCATCCATGATTTCCAGAGCTTCTTCACCGGTGGCGGCCACCTGTACTCCATAACCCCGGTTTGTGAGGGACATTTTTTCTGCCATTGCCAAAAGGGCTTCGTCTTCCACCAGGAGAATCCGCTTCTTCCTGTTCAGCTCGTTGCTGGCCATTGCGTTACGACTCCCTGCTGACTTTTCTGTTGTGCCGAATACTGGCCATCACGCTCATAGCAATGAAGAGCAAGCCAACCGTGCCTGCCATAACCTCAGGAATCTTCACATCGATAGCTCCGAGGTACATAATGAGGGAAAGTGCCCCAATAGCCCAGAAGGCCCCGTGTTCCAGGTAACAGAACGCTCCCAAAGTTTTATCGTCGACCAGCTTGATGGTCATGGAACGAACAAAAAATGCCCCGATACCCAGACCAAGCGCAATGATCAACAGATTGTTGGTAATGGCAAAGGCACCGATGACACCATCAAAACTAAAGGAGGCATCTTGTACCTCAAGGTAGAGGAAAGAGCCCAGCCCGGCGGTTCCACCCACCGCCAGCTTTTCGGAACCCATGACAGACCCCAGACCTGCTACCAACAAGTACAACGCAATGCCAAACACCGCCGCCACAAGAAAATCCACCTGATGGGGCTCGTGCATGACGCTGTAAAAGGCGTAGGTGGCAATAAGCGTCACCACAACGGGAAAGGAATCAATGCGGCCGACCCGGCTCATCACAGGTTCAAGCCAGGGTACCCAATGGGTGGACTTTTCTGCATCGAAAAAGAACTTGGCGAACACCATCCAGAGAAAAGCGCCACCGAAGCCCGCTATCATCACATGCTGTTCTACAAGAATATCTTGGAACCGCTGCGGATTCTGAAGCGTCATCGTTAGGACTTCTGAAAAGGGCAGACTGCTGACCACCCAAACAATCACCAAGGGGAAAAAAATCCTCATGCCAAAAACGGAAATGATCATGCCGACGTAGAGATACATCTTCCGCCAGAAGGGGGTCATGGTTATCAGGATTCGGGCGTTCACAACGGCATTATCAAAACTCAGGGATGTCTCAAGAATTCCCAACATCAAGGCGGTAAAAAGTGTTGCTAGTCCCACCGCCAGCGAACCACTGGTCTGCCAGCCAAGGACAAAAGCCACACCGAGGGCCAGCACAGCAAAAATCGTGCTGCCCGTAAAATGCTTGAAGTACGAATTCATGGACTAAAGGCTAATTCATGACCCCGGAAGTGTCCAGACAAGAAACCTTTGATGGACTTAGGCTCTGGCCTTTTTCTTGTTGTGGAGAGCACTGGCAAGAAAGCTCAAACCAATGATCACCAATCCGATCGATCCGCTGATGACCTCGTGAACCTCGACTTCAAGGGCACCGAGAAACATAATGAAGGCCAGGGCACCAATGGCCCAGAAGGCACCGTGCTCGAGAAACCGGAAAGCACCCAAGGTCTTGTCATCCACCAACTTAATGGTCATGGACCGCACAAAAAAAGCCCCGATCCCCAAGCCCAAAGCAATGATGTACAGGTTGTCTGTGATGGCAAAAGCGCCAATCACCCCGTCGAAACTGAAGCTGGCGTCCAGAACCTCCAGGTAAAGAAAGGCACCGAAGCCTGCACCGGCGGCGATTTTGGGGTTATGCATCAAGGTACCCAGGCCGTCGACCAGCAAGAAAACAACCACCCCTACGACGGAGGCCAAGAGAAACTCGGGTCGGTGTGCGGCAGGCATCATCTCATGAACGAGCAGGGTGATGCCCATTGTGACCAGCACCCAGACTGCCTCCATATGCCCTAGCCGGGCTAGGGCTTTCTCCAAGCCGGGAATCCAATGAATTTCTTTCTCGGCATCGAAGAAGAACTTGCTGAACACCATCCAGAGGAAAGCACCACCGAAACCGGCAATCACCAGATGCTGATCCACCAGAATGGTCTGAAACCGGTGAGGATCTTGCCAGGTCATTGCCAGAACCTCACCAAAGGGAAGGGCACTGATGAACCAGACCAAGACCAAGGGAAAAACAATACGCATTCCAAAGACCGCGATGATCATCCCCACCGTCAGAAACATCTTCCGCCAGAAAGGAGTCATTGTCTCGATGATACGCGCATTGACCACGGCATTGTCAAAACTCAGAGAGGTTTCAAGAATCCCCAACATCAAAGCCGTAAAAAGCAGAGTCAAACCGGCCGAGACGCTACCACCGGACTGATATCCCAAATAGAAAGCGGTGCCGAGAGCCAGTACCGCAAAAATCGTACTTCCCGTGAAATGTTTGAAGTAGGAACGCATTAGGAAATACCCTCTTCTGTCTGAAAGGCATTGACGGCTTTGTCGAGATCGTCTCCGACCTTACCAAGACGGTCGGCTTGAGCCGAGACTTCTGTAACAGTCCTGCTGATTTCTCCCAAGCCTGAGGTGATTTCACCGATGTTGGAGACCACTTCGTGACTGATCCGTCCCACCTGCCCCAAAACGTCACCAACCTTGGTTGCCACCGAATTGATGCGGTCGGCTTCCTGAGTGGTTTCTTCCGAGAAAACGGAAAGAGTCTGCATGACTTGGCGGATTCGGGAAGTGCCTTCGTTCATTCGGGTTGTTTCATCGTAGATACCCCGCCCTTGTTCCGATACTTTGGTGATCTGGGTGCCAATCGAGTCGAAGGCCCCCAGCGTTTCTTCGCGGGTTCCACCGGCCTCTCGGATCTTTTTGACCACGTCTTGTATGGTGCTGGCAATTTGTGCCGAGGTGGCGGCACTTTCGGCAGCAAGTTTTGAAATCTCGTCGGCAACGACGGCAAAACCTCGCCCGGCTTCACCGGCATGGGCTGCCTCGATGGCGGCATTGAGCGAAAGGATATTGGTCTGCCCCGCAATCCCCGCAATGGCTCCGACCAAATCTTGAATCGCTTCCACACTTTCGTTGATCTCAGCAACCTTGGCGAAAGAGCGGTCAAAGACCTCGCGCCCCCTCTCCGACTCGGCTAAGAGAGCCTCCACAGCGTGTCGGTTCTGGTCTGAAAGCTCCGAAATACGGGAAACTCCTTGAGCGAGTTCTCCCACTGAGCTGGTGGCATCCGAGACGCCCTGACTTTGGGCATTGAGCCTGACTTGGAAGGCCTCCATCAGATCAACCACACCGTTAAGGTCGGTCTGCGCACCTTGAATCCGGTCGTCTGCTTTCTCCAGCTGGCCAAGAATTGAGGTCGAATTGGCTTCGATCTGCACAGCCGACGAGTTGGCCGTTGCTACGGAATTGACCAGCTGGTCTTTCACCTCGATGTTTTCTGTCGACGCGGCCTGAATCCGGCGGAACGCCGACGTCAGAGAATCGAGGAAAGCGTCAATGTCACCGCTTAACATTCCCAGTTCATCTTTACGGCGGCTCTTGAACCGAAGACGAAGGTCCCCACGGCCCACAAGGGCAACGGTGGAGCCAAGCTTTGAAAGGGCCAAAGTGATATTGCGCGCAAGAAGGAAACTGAGGAAAATTGCGAGTGCAACAGATAATAAGATAATCCCAAGACCGACAAGCGTTCCCTGGGCTTTCAGTTTGGCAATCTCGCTGTTGATATCTCCGTCTTTCTGCTCAACAACACGACGGGTGACGGTCAAGGTCTCGTTGAGCATCGTGAGTACGGAGGTCAAGTTGGAAAGAACATACATGGCGCTCCCCTGATTCGCAACCTCGCCAGTAGCCGCCAAGCGCATCAAAGCAGTCCACTCCGCTGTGGCATTTTCCTTGGGAAACTGAGTTTCGATCTGATCAAGAGCATCAGACACAGACTCCAAGCTGCTCTCAGACAATTCGCCAAGATTAACAACGGCAGAAACAGCAGCTGCAACTTCTTCATTGACCTGGGGCAACAGAACAACGCTGCTCATCAGCTTTTGCGCAGCATGAAAGGCGTCGACGGCTTTGAGAAACACCTCTTTCTGCGGACCAATAGTTTTGATCACCAGGAGGTTGGACTCAACTTGAAGGGTTGCCGCAGACCGGCTCAGGGTCTGAAATACCCCAACCTCTTTCTGGATGGCATCTAAAGGTGCAAGGAGAGCAAAGTACGCAAGAATCGAGGTGAGAAACAAGGCGGCAGCACCAGCGACCAGAAGGACGAGTTTCAATTGTAGTTTCATGGGACTTTCATTGTACTTTCATCTGACCGGATCGACAACAAAATTCACCACCACTTCCTTCAACATGGTCGGCGCTTTAGCCAAGGCTGGATTGTTTCCCTGATAAACGATAGAATTGAACCTTGTGTCATGAAGTGAGGTCCCGTGAGAGTCAATTATTCCGGAGATAAACGCCGCCGCGAGCTGGCAGCCAAGCAGAAGAAAGAAGAAAAGGCCCGTAAAATGGCCGAGCGAAAAGCCCTCAAGGCACAGTACCCCGACGGGATTCCCCCGGAATTGTTGGAGGATGATGTCGAGGACGACGAAGACGGTGAGTCGGACGCACCCAAAGCGTAAATCCTGAGGTTAAAAAAAAGCTCCCTTTCGGGAGCCTTTTTTTTCCTCGTTTATTGTTTTATTACCAGACAGCACCCACATTGAAACCGATGGTGGTGGCTCCCGTAGTCGGGTAAACACTGACAGGTACTTCCAGTTTGAAGATGGCAATGTTCATGCCCAGAGAACCAGCGAGCCTAGGTACCAGGAAATCACCGCCGGCTTTGGAGTCGGTGGCCGTGACTTTCGCTGTACCGGGTGTGAATGTCGCTTGCTGTAGGCCGAGCAAGTCCAAATCGGACCCGCCAGCCAGCTTGATGTTCGAACCCGAGAAGGCTACATCGACACCGGCACCCAAGCCCACATTGAGGAACCAGAGAGCCTGCAATGAGGTCATAATCTCGATGGGAATTACAAAGGAAGAATTTTCAACGGTCAAGGCTGCTTTGATGTTAGAAAGCTTTGCCGTAATCTGGGGGTTAGTCACTCCGCTGACACCCAACGCTACAGAGGTCGGGTCGGAGGCATAATCCTTGAGTCCCAGGGTCACCTTGGTGGTGTTGCTGTATATCCAGCTTGGGGTACAGGTTGTAGTTGGCACCCAAGCCAAACATCCCCTGTGCAAATTCCACTTCAACACCGCTGCCAGCCGGAAGCTTGAAGGAAGGAATGAACCCAAGTTTACCGCTGAGGTACATGTTGGGAACCAGGAACCCGGCGTTGAGGCCGAACTGACCGGCAAAACCTCCGGTGGCCAGTCCCAAGTACGCGTCACCGGTCGATGAGACTTCTTCGAGGGACGCCATAGCCTTCGCCAAGTCAAGAGACGGGAGGGCCAGACCCAAGTTGAAACCAAACATCAGCGCAAACAAATCGTAGTTCTGAAAACTCATCAGAGTGGCGTTGTCAAAGGTGGCCTGGTTAGCATTGGCAAAGCCCTTGGACAGCTTGGTGAGGTCGTTCAACTTCGAAAAGTAGTCATTGTTCAACTGATCCTGCAGCTTGGTGAACAAGGTACCAATCTGAGTATTGACCTGAGACAGGGTTGCCGCAGGAATATTCTGCGATCCTAAGGAAGTTGCCACCGTCAGCTTTGTCAAAACCGGCGGTGTCAACTCGATCTTGGAAGAGCCGGCAAAGGCCCCTCCCACCATGGTCAGTGCAAATAGCACCAAAACTAAAATCTTCTTCACAGCAAATCCTCCTTGAATACATGAATCACAAGACTTCTTTGTTCAATATAGAACTCCCGACGGGAGATTTCCAAAACCTTCCGATTAAAAAACCGTACCAACTGTCGTTTTTACCCCATTCTCAATAACATAGCACTGCAATCGATCCTTGAGGACCTCGGGTTTGTAGATGGAGGTGCCCAAGAGCATCCGCAATGCTTCCTGTATGCCTTCGATAATCGACGGATGAGGGTGGATCATATCAGCTAACTCGCGGATGCCCTGCTGGGTATGGATCAGGTAGGCCACTCCTTCGATGGCGCTCGAAGCATGGGCACCGACGGCCCGCATGCCCAGAATGCGCATAGCGTGATCGTTGGTGACGAGGATCTTAAAAAAGCCTTTAGTTTTGTGCATCGCAATGGCTCGGGTCAACAGAGAGTAGTCGAGCTTGACCACCTTGACCGGAATTCCTCGACGGATGGCTTCCTGCTCATTGATACCGACAGCGGCCACCTCGGGGTCCAAAAACATAATGGTGCTGATGTTTTCATAGCTCAAACGGCGCCCTGGTTCACCAAACATCCGTTCAACCGCATGCCTGGCCTCGCTCTCGCCCACATTGACCAGCGACAAATCTGCAGCCACATCGCCGGCGGCATAGATGTGAGGAATGCTGGTCTGCGTATCGTCACGCCAGATGGCGCCGCGATCCGTCATTCGGATTCCGGTGTTCTCCAAGCCGAGATTCTCGATATTCGGCTGGCGACCAACAGAAACCAAAGCCTGCTGCACCCGGTTCACCTCGTGCCGCCCGTCTTTGTACTCCAGCTCGTACTCCACTTCCCCCTCGACGATATCCATGCGTACGAGGCTGGCACCCTTGTGGACCTCCACACCGTTTTTTTCCAGACTCTCGGCGACAATGGCAGCCACATCCGCGTCCTCGAAGGGAAGGATACGGTCAGCTTTGTCGATCAGAAACACCTTGGAATTGCCGAAATTGCTGAAAATCGTGGCAAACTCACAACCAATGACACCGGCACCCAGAATCACCAGACTTTTTTGAAAGTCGCGCATATGACGGATACCGTCACTGGTGAGAATGATCCGCTCATCGATAGGAATATGGGGAAGGTAGCGAGGCCGGCTGCCGGTGCACAATAAGATGAAATCGGCTGTGACGGTAAAGGTCTCACCGTTGTCCCTCTGGATGGAAACCTCGTTGCGTCCCAGCAACGAAGCTCTCCCCTTCTCCAAATGGAAAAGGTGCTGGGTTGATTCCTCCAGGAGAATCCGCAGATGGTTGTTGATGATGCTGCGCCGTGCCCGAACAGCTTCGCGCACTTCTTTGTCGGAGTCTTCGAACTTGACCTCGTAGTTTGGAATCAAGTCCCGAACCTGTCTGACCTTTTTAGAATACTCCCAAAGTGTTTTTGAGGTCATAACACCGTTGAAGACTTCCGTACCGCCCAACCCGGTTTTTTCTACCAATAAGACATTCTTCTTAAAATCTAAAGCTCGCATGGCACCGGCAAACCCGCTGGGGCCGCCGCCGATGACGATCAAGTCGTAGTGATCAATGGCCATGGCAACAATCTAAACTGGTTCCGATGAAAACACAATGAGAAACCCTGGAGCCTGTTAAAACGGCAGGAGTTCCTGTCCGTCCCAAGAATCGGGCAGTTTCAGACCGGCAGCATCGACCAGACTCTCCCATAGCGGCCGCACCTGGTGTTGCAGATAGTGCTCGGCGTCGGGCGGCAACCCCGGCAATGCAATGGGCCGAGGACCTTCTTTGGTAATGACGTATTCCACCCGCCCCCGCTGTTCGGTCCAGCCTAAAAGGCGGGCGGCCTTAACCTGGGGAGGTTGGTTGGCCGTGTAATCCTCGGCCGAACGCCGCAGCACTTTTCGGTAGACCAACTCATTGTCGAGGTCGCCCCGGCGCAGGGCAGCTGCCAGATCAGACCTCCATCGCTCAAGCTCTGCATTTCCTTCGCCCCGAAAAATCCGCTCGAGGAGTTCGGTCTGTACCCGGCGCGCCAAGGGCGTCCAGTCGCTGCGGACGGCTTCCATCCCTTTGATGTCGATGGTCAGGGTTCCATCGGCGTTTTCCAGCCAGCCGGCATATCCCTTGGCCCGTCCCGGACCCTCGGCATGACCCCTCATCCGAGGAATCAGAAAACGCCTGTAGCGCTTCTCAGCCCGTAGCTCAAGAAACGATTCAACACCGTACTGCGCGTGGATGGTCTGGGCCAATTCGGCATTCAGCTGCCCGGCAAGGGAAGTACCATCCTCTGTTGTCTGAACAAACACGGAATCGGTATCGCCATACAAGACCGTCATCCCACGGGCTAAAAACCAATCTCTGGCCCACTCAAGGTACTTTCGGCCGAAGGTTGTGATCGCGCCTGCCAGCTCTGTCCGGCCGTAACGGCAATCGCCGGAACCCAGTACACCATAGAACGAATTCATCAGGATTTTGTAAACAAAGCTGGCTGTCTCATCACCCGCTCTCTGGGCTTCCATGCGTGCCGCAAAATAGCCGTCAATCAAGCCTGGAAGAATACCCTGTGACCGGTCCCGCAGAAAAGCAGCTCCATTAGGGGCTCGAAGCACCTCGTCTTCAGCACGGCCCTCTGCTCGGATGTGGGCCAGCGGATCGATTCCGAACGTGCGCATCAAAGACGGGTAAAGGCTTCGAAAATCGAAGACTTGCACGCCATCGTGGACACCGGCATGCGGTTCAAGGACCATCCCTCCGGCAGCTCCCGAAACGGGTGCCGAGTTCCGATGGGGGGGGAGGATTCCCCTCGCCGCAAGTTCCAGATGATAAATTCGCTCGAACGGGGGAATGCTGGTCCAGGCCAGATCAAGACTCACACCGGTCAGAGACGCACGGCGGATGGTCAATTCACCCAAACCAGTCTTATCGAGAATCGCCAGAACAAGCTCGGAATCCTTTTGGCAGTATTCGCAAAAGGCTTTGGGTTCTTGGGAATAAAGCCTGTCGAGCTCGGCCAGTTTTTCCTCACCTTTGAGGCTGACAGTCTTTCCAGTTCCCAAAACGGCGGCAGCCACCGTATCGAGACTCTGATCTTCAAACCGGGTACCAGACATTCTGGCAATACGCATGGCATCGACGGCTTGGCGGCCGGGAACAACCGCAGTGGTCCTTCCCGCAGTCTTCACCCTCACCTCAACCGGTTCGTCGGTCCGTCCCCAGGCAAAGGCCACATTCCAACGCTGATAACGGGCCGCCAAATGGGCCAAATCAAAATCCAAAACATTCCAACCGGTTATGACGTCAGGATCCAACCTTCGGACTCGTGCCGAAAGGGCCTCCAGCAAGCCTCCTTCGTCGACATAATCGGGTCGGAACAAAACTTCTCCGCCTCGCGTGGTGACGAGAGAAACCGCCCTCACCTCTCCGTCCCGAGCGGTCTCAATATCGATGGCCAGCCAATGAAGACCGATCCTCGTCTCAGAAGAAGTCAGTGAAGGTTCAGCAAAAACCAAGTCGACACGGTTTCCTGCCACCGGCTTCCCTTCGATCCGGACGGCCCCTTTCAAGCCCCGTGCTGTCAGGTAATCCTCCGCAGGGCGGGGAAGTTCCTGACTCGGTTGAAGTCCTTTCGACAAAAGCAGTCTCAAACCGTGTTCCCAATGGTTAGGCGCTACCTCAAAAAGAATTCGTGGCGAACCGTCAAAAGACCGAGCCGTCTTCGTATGGAACCCCAAACCCTCTTTTTCGAGCAACAGCCTGGCTTCCTGTTCCTGTTCTGCGCCGACAATCAGCGCTGAGGTAAGCCGGCGATCGACAATAGCAAAACTGCGGCCATCGGTCAGACGGCCCGCGGCGCGGAACTGCCCCTGCGAAACCCAGGAGTGGACGAGGAACCCTTCAAAGACGTTATCCATAGTTCGATTCTACCTCAGGAAGTGGCGAACCGAAAGGGGAAGGACTAGAATTACAGTATGTTGCGCCTGCCTTGGGCATCACATTTGCTCAGCATCTATCACAGTGAAGCCACCTTGATCCGCCGAAAAGCGGAATTCTCACTCATGGTGAACTTGATCTTGATCTCTCTCGTTATCGGACAGACTATTTTGTCATGGCTCTGGAAAGGCCCTTTCTGGCTTGGTGTGGCAGAAGCGCTTTTCCTGCTGGTTCTGTTGGGAGCCGGCTTGTTCCAACTTTTTCATGGGCGACTGGAATGGCATGTCAACCTCCTTGCCTTGGTGTGTCTGCTGGAGTGTCTACTGTATTTCGACAATGAGGTCTCCCGGCAGTTCTTTGTACTTTGCCTCTTCTCCATGGTCAACTTTGCCATCCTGGCAGTTCGACCGTATCAGCGGGTATTTGGATTCCTCGTCTTTCCAGTCCTGGTGGGAACCAAGGGACTGTTTGAGTTCTATCAGGCTGATCAAGGAGTGCTCAGCCGGAGTACAGGCCAGGAAACCCTTGTGACACTGCTGATTTTTGGTGCCGCCATACCCCTGGTCCAGTTTTTAATGGATATCATGAGCCGGGAGATCCGCCACTCGGAAATCCTGCTGGAGGCCAATAGGCATCTCAACAAAGTGGCGGGGACCGACAGATTGACGGGAACCTGGAATCGAAGACACTTTGAACTCCTTGCACGCCGGGAGACGGGCGAGGCAATCCGAAATGGAAAGCCGCTGGCCCTCGCCCTGCTCGACCTCGATCGTTTCAAACAGGTGAACGACCGTTGGGGCCATCAAGCCGGTGACGAAGTCCTGACTGAGGTGGTCAGAACCATCATGCGAGTGTTACGAAAAGGAGACTCTCTGATTCGATGGGGTGGAGATGAATTCGTAGCCCTTTGCCCAGGTGTTGGAAAGAGCTGACCATCTGCTCTACCTAGCCAAGGAAACTGGTCGGGACCGGGTGTGCACCGAAGAACCGACCAGCGGACAAAACCTCAGCGATAAAGATAGCGCTTCACCTTGAGAGTGGCGGTCTTTTCAAAGGGCTGCGGCTGAACCTCGAGCAGACTCAGCCGGCTGTAACGGGCCAACTGTTCATTGATCAAGTGTTTCAATTCGGCCAGATGGCTTTCCACCTTCACAGACTCTTCCTTGATCAGTTCATCGTTGAGCACAACTTTGGCAACAATGTCATGTCCACGCTGAAGGACCAGACTCTCGAGAACGAGCCTATCCTGATTGATCAGAGCCTCAATGGCTTCTGGGTAGATGTTCTCGCCACTAGGGCCAAGAATCAGACTCTTGGAGCGGCCCTTGATGTACAAATGCCCTTGCTTGTCAAACAGACCCAGATCGCCGGTTTTGAACCACCCGTCCTGAGTGAAGACTTCGGCGGTCTTGACCGGATCCTTGTAGTATCCAGCCATCACATTGGGGCCTTTCACAAGAATTTCCCCGGCACCCTGATCATTCTTTGGCTCGGCGATTTTTACCTCGACCCCCTTCAATATCCGCCCGGTTGAAAAGAGATTCCCGCCGATATGACCCGCTACCAGGGGACTGGTTTCGGTCAGTCCATAGCCGATGGCGTAGGGAAAGCCCGATTTTTGGAGAAACTGTGCGACTTCAGGGGCGAGAGGAGCTCCTCCGACACCAAAGAACTTGATGCGCCCGCCAAAGGTTTTTTTGAGCTTGGAACCAGCAACCTTCAACAACAGACCACCAATACCGGGAATCTTGCTCAGGAATTTAACCGGTCCATGGTTAAGGCCAGGTTTGACTTTCGAGCGGTAGATCTTCTCCATAAACAGAGGAACCGAGAGGATGGCGTGGGGCCGTAGGGAAGCTAGAGCCGGAAGAAGTACGGTCGGTGAGGCCGGTTTGTTCAGATAGTTGACGTGGGCACCTTCATTCAGGGGGACAAGGAGTCCGAGTGTGCATTCATACGTATGGGCCAAAGGAAGAATCGAGAGCATTTTGTCACCAGGTACAAACCCTACGATAGGCGAAGCAGTGCAGGCATTGCTGGAGATATTGTCCTGAGTCAGCATGACGCCCTTGGAAGCTCCCGTGGTTCCCGAGGTATAAATCAAAGCTGTCAGATCGCTAGGACCTGGGAGAGGTAGATTTAACGAAGGAACCTCGGCCGAAACCGGAACCTCGATAAGGTCTTCGAGAACCTCAACCCGAAGCCCGTTCAAAGGGATCCGTTTTTCCTCAGGAGCCTCAGACCACCACTTGTTCCAGACCTCCAGCAGACCCCGCCCCACAATCAGAACCCTAGCTTCACCGTGTGTTAAAACGTTAGCCGTATCGGCCGCCAAGAAATCGGGCAGAATGGGTACAATGACCCAAGGTCCGGTGGTTGTCGCCAGGTAGGTAACGCCCCAACCTGGATGATTCGGTGCCCAAAGGGCAATCCTGTCACCGGGGGCCAAGTCCCACTCGAGGAACTTGTTCTGTAATTGACGGATCCGGCGGTCAACTTCACCGTACGTCCAGGATTCTCCATCGACCCACCCCAGGGCAGGCAATTCAGCAAAACGGCGGACCGCTTCGGTCCAAAGGCTGTGAATAGTCATGAAAGCAACACTACACCCGGTTCCGAAAAAGGGAAAGACCTGCTACGTTGACAGAATGAATTCGTTATTAGCCCGTTGGCAGAAGGTGTCTCCCGACCTCCGACGTTTTTTCTGGGCGACCTTCCTCTATGGTCTGGGTGCGGCTGCCTTTGACTCTGTTTTCAACAATTTTCTGCACAGCCGTTTTGACCTGAGTGCTTTTGCCCGCACCTTCCTCGAATTTCCCCGGGAAACACCCGGCCTCTTGACGGTCGTTTTTGCTGGTATGTTGTTTTTTGTGGGAAGCCGTCGTCGGGCAGCCTGGGCTTTCGTCCTTTCAGCGGTAGGGTTGGCATTGATGGGCACCCTCAGTGTGCACTATGCCGTGATGCTCGGATGGCTCTTTTTATTCAGCGTTGGCCAGCATCTTTGGTTGCCTCTCAGTTCAAGCATTGGCATGGAGCTCGCTGCGAATGGGGGGGATGGCAGGCGGCTGGGTCAGCTCAACGCTGTTCGCAACGCGGCAGCAATCGTGGGTTCCGGTTTGGTTTTTGTCCTGTTCTGGCTTTTTCCCCTGCCCTTGGAGGCTGGGTTTTGGGTCGCTTCACTCACCTTTCTGATTGGTGCCCTCGTCCTGTTCCGCCTGACACCCGATGCCCCACAAAAAGCTCAAGTCTATTGGAATTTTCCCAAGGAATACCGGCGGTTTTATGCTTTGACCATTCTCTACGGATCACGAAAACAGATTTTTCTGACTTTTGCACCCTGGGTTTTGGTATCCGTTCTGGGGCAACCCGTGACCGTGATCGCCATTTTGCTGACAACGGGCGGGGTTTTGGGCATTGTGTTTCAGCCCCTTCTGGGCAAAGCCATCGATGCTTGGGGTGAAAAGACGGTGTTAGCGCTGGAGGCATTCCTATTAATCTTTGTTTGTGCCGCCTATGCTCTTGGACCTCTTTTGCTGTCTCCCTTCTGGGCTTTGGTGGTTGCTTCCACCTGCTTCCTTGTCGATCAGATCCTGATGTCAGTGGGAATGGCTCGTGCCACCTACCTGAAAAAGATCGCTCGGACACCAGGGGAGGTAACCCCTACCTTGACCATGGCTGTTTCGGTTGATCATGTGTTCAGCATCAGCGTGGCTCTGGGCGGAGGTATCCTGTGGTTCACTTTCGGATTCTGGACTGTCTTCCTGTTTGGAGCTTGCATCGCAGCCCTCAATCTTTTCACTGCGTTGGGAATCAGAGAAACTTGGCTGATACCCAAGGTTACCCGCCTGACAAAAAACTAATTTTTCTTTTCCAGGTAGTAAATATCGACAAACTTGCTTCCCGTTTTTGATCTGTCGGTAAAGACGAGAGTCTGGGAATCGTTGTAGAGCATGGTGTAGATGTTATAGTCCGTCTCGTCGTTGCTCCAAACCTTCAAGGCGATGTCTGTTGCCTCCTCGGTTGTCGGGCTTTCTCTCACCCTCCAGTTGAGAGACATGAGAAGCAGACCTTCGCTGGATAACGTTACATGCTGAGCTTTGTTGCTCGGGTTGATGGAAAACTCAACGGTGGCATCCAGGGGCTGCACCACACCGGCTTGGGAGTCATTTTTGGCTACATGGGCTACCAGGAGCATCATCCGGTTATCCATTTCCTTGTCCAGATTGGCGGTGGTGAAAACCTTCAGAATCTTCCAAGTTCCCAGAAAATCTTGCCCCTGGAGTGATCCCGCCATAGCGAACAAGAACAGGATGCCCCAAAACTTCTTCATGGTGAACCTCTGAAGTCAGTATCGTTCATCCACCGGGATTTCGCCCACGTGTTCGTAAATCCTATCGGGACGAAAAGCATACTGGTCCAAGTCTTCGCGTCTGGTCACTCCGGAAAGAACCAAGCAGGTCGTCATACCCGCCTCAAGGCCAGCGACAATGTCGGTATCCATCCTATCGCCGATCATCACTGTTTCACTGCTGTGGGCTCCCAGTTGCTGCCGGGCGATGAGCATCATCAATGCGTTGGGCTTACCGACAATAAAGGGCTTTTTACCCGTCGCCGCTTCCAGTGCCGCCAAAATGGCTCCTGCCGCCGGCTCCAAGCCGTCCTCGACCGGATCGGCCCGGTCAGGGTTGGTCCCGATAAAGCGGGCCCCGGACGCCAGAAAGGTAGCAGCCTTTTTCAAACTGGCAAAATCAAAGTCCCGGGTCTTGCCAGCAACGACGTACTCTGGATTCTGATCTGTTACAATCAGACCTGCCGCCTCCAGTTCGGCTCTGAGGGCCGGCTCCCCCAAAACATGGCAACGGGCACCAGGTTTCTGGCGGCTTACAAAAAGGGCTGCAGTGCGGGCTGCTGTCAAAAAATGCTTCGGTTCCAGTCCCGAAATGCCCAGTCGATCGAGTTTGGCTACCAAGTCATCAGGAGTCACACCAGAATGATTGGTCAGAAAAAGGAACCGTGCTTTCGCAGCTCGAAGCCGTTCGACGAAGGTTTTAGCCCCAGGAATCAAAACAGAACCACGGTACATCACACCGTCCATGTCAGAAAGAAAGGTTTTCATCCCTCTATTCTATACGGCCAATCGATCTCAAAAGCAGCCCCCCCGCTCTCAGGATTGAAAGCACTGATTTTGGCACCGTGAAGTTCGACCAGACTGCGGACGATGCTGAGACCCAAGCCAGCACCGGGCATCAGCGGCTCCCCATGGGACGATCTGAAAAAACGCTTGAAGATGAGAGGCAGGTCTTCCTGGGGAATCGGAGGTCCCATGTTGGACACCGTTATGAGCACCGATTTGGCATCGGACGAAACCAGCCAAGAAGTCCGGATTTGGGAGTGATCCGGTGCGAACTTCCAAGCATTGTCGTAGAGGTTCATCAAAATTTGCCGCAAGCCTTCTGGGTCAGCCTCTATGGTGACAGCAGGCCCTTCGGCAAAAAAAGTGAGGCTCTTTGAACGCCAAAGAGGATCCATTTCTTCCCCTAGCAGATTGACTTGTTTCATCAAATCAACGGGAACTGTTCGGATACGGTCAATCCGACTGTCAATGCGGGCCAACTCCAAGAGGGTATTGAGCATATTCACAATCGCATCAACATCCGATAAGTTGTCTTCAATCAGTTCCCGAAAGTCCTCGACCTCATTTCGGGTTGTCAGTCCCAGTTCGTTTCGCCCACGGAGAATCGTCAGAGGCGTCTTCAGCTGGTGTGTCAACTCGCCCACAAGCCGTTCCTGAAACGCATAGTCAGCCTCCAGCCGCGACAGAAGGTTGTTCAATGTCCCAGCCAACCGGGAAAGGTCGTCTTTCCCTGGGGGTAAGGGTATTCTCGCTCCCAAGTTTTGTTCTGATATTTCACCAGCAGCCCGACTCATTGTGCGTACGGGGCTCAAGGTTAAGGAAATCAAACCTGCACCAAGAACAGAAAAAAGCATCAAACTGCCCGCCAAGACTACGACGAGGCTGGTGATAAAACTCGTTCGAGCCGCTTCCAGGCTGGATAAGGGGCAGGCAATACGAAATATTCCGCGGTCGCCATTTCCCAAACTGTAGCTAGCCGTCATGACACGATAAGCCGGCCCGCGTCTGTGGACATCTTCGATTCGGATCTCATCAGTACTCAAGGGTTTGATCGGAGAGGACAGGTCAAGAGCTTGATTCGATTGGGCCAGCACCTGCCCCTTGCTATCGAGGATCAACAAAGTTGTCTTGTATGGGACTGGTCGGTTGAGCCGCTGCGAGAGGTAGGTCTTCAAATCCCGCCGAAGGGTCATGCCGACTTCCGAAAAGTCCCTGGTACCTCCGAGAGTTAAACCTTCAACGATACCTTCCAGGCGGTTGGAGATTCCTCTGGATTCAGCTTCCAGAAATTGATCGAGGTTCAGCGATTCCTGACGGAGAAACCAGAGAGTTGAGACGGTGCCCAGAAAGACTAAGGCCAAGATCAGAAGCCCCAAGAAACCCAAATAGAGCTTCGCGGTGATGGAAAGCCTCTTTGTCATGAGCCTTTGACCGGTTCCGTTTCAGAGAGGAGAAATCCCTTGCCCCTTACGGTGTGGATCAACCGGGGGGTATGTTCACCATCTACCTTCTTTCTGAGGTAGGTAACAAAGACATCGATCACATTGGTATAGAGGTTAGTCTCGGAGTCCCAAACAGCTTGGGCAATCATCGCCCTGGTTACCAACCGGTCTTTGTTCCTCACCAGATACTCTAGGAGGGCGAACTCTTTCTTGGAAAGTTCGAGAATGGCATCACCCCTTCGGGCTGTCCTGTTGTTGGGGTTGACCACGAGATCCGCCACGGTCATTTCGGACCGAGGATAGCCCAGAGATTTTCTGAGAAAAGCTCTCAACCGAGCCTTCACTTCGGCCACCTCGAAGGGTTTCGTCAGATAGTCATCAGCCCCTGCATCTAAGCCTTCTACTTTTTCAGCCAGCCCCGAGCGAGCTGTCAGCATCAGAATCGGTTCTTTCACACCCTGCTCACGCAACCAACGGCAAAAATCATTACCGGAGAGACCCGGGAGGAGAACGTCCAGAAGGTACCCTTCATAGCGCCCATGATTCACAAGCAACATGGCTTCCTCGGCGCTCCCGGTACTGTCGACCGAATGCCCATCCTCTGCCAAACCTCGAACCAGAAGGTCTCGGATTCCCACTTCGTCCTCGACAACCAAAAGTTTCATGACACCGCCTTTAGAAAAGCATAGCACTGGAACGCCCGGAGGAAAAGACTTCCATTAGTGTTTCTTTCATTTCTTAATTTTATATTTCTTGCCGGACCGACTGTTTGGCATTAATCTGGTCAAAAATGGGGAGAACAAGTTGACAGTACACTCCGAAGAAATCGCCGAGCTAACAACCTCTTACGGTCCCATGAGGACCGTTGTCTTCCAACCCGTTGCTCCCGGTAAGTACCCAGGGCTGCTGCTCTTCAGCGAGATCTTTCAGATAACGGGTCCTATTCGGAGGCTCGCGGTTCGATTCGCTGCCGCTGGCTATGTGGTGGCAGTTCCTGAAATCTACCACGAATTCGAGTTGCCAGGCTCTGTCCTGTCCTATGACACTGCGGGTACGGAACGTGGTAACACCCTCAAAACGACCAAGGAGATTGCCAGCTACGATGAGGATGCACGGGCTGTCCTCGCGTTTCTCAGAAGCCATCCCAATTGCACCGGTGTTTTAGGTACGGCAGGCTTTTGTATCGGTGGCCACTTGGCATTCCGGGCCGCCATGAACCCTGAAGTCAGGGCCGCAGCCTGTTTCTACCCTACCGATATCCATAAGCGTGCCTTGGGTAAAGGCATGAATGACAACAGCCTTGACAGAATTCCAGAGATTCGCGGCGAAGTAGTTCTAATCTTCGGCCGGCAAGACCCGCATATCCCCACCGAAGGCCGCAGAAGAATCTATGATGCACTCGAGGCTGCAGGCACGGTGTTTCAATACCACGAGTTCAATGCGGCTCATGCCTTTCTTCGTGACGAGGGTCCTCGATGGGATCCCATTGCGGGTCAGCTGGCGTTTGAGACAGCGCTCGAGCTTTTCCATCGACGCCTTGGCCAAGGCGACCTTCCTTTGAGTGTCAGCGGTTCTACGGAGACAAAGCATTAATCATTAGTTCTCTTAATTCTCTTTAATTAATGATTGACATATTTTCTCACCGTGATATCTTTTGGTTAGGAAGGTATGATCATGAAAGAGAGCAAGATTCTTCTGGGCCTGGTTTACTTGTTGATGCTCGTTGCCTGTCAGGGTACGCCGCCACCCGCTCCCGTCGTCGAAGCCCCCAAAGTTGCGGCAGAAGTGGTACCAGCTCCAGTCGAAACTCCTGCTCCAATGGTTGCTGAGATTGTTGCTTCCTTGCCAGATTCCCTTCAAGCGACTCGCGATGGTTTTTCTCCTCGTGCAGCCGTTCCTGCCAATACCTTGGAACTCAAAATCCAGTGGGGGGCACCCGAAAAAGTTGTCGAGTGGGCGGTTCGTTTTGTCCCTGAGGCTGGAGGGGAAGCAGTCCGAACCCTTCGAGGAACTCAAACTGTTCCCAGCGTTACTTGGGATGGTTTGGATGATTCTGGGCTGGAACCTCCGCAGGGTCGTTATGTTGCGGTACTACAAACTGCGGGTGCCGATGCGGTCTTGATCAATCAGGATACGACGGAACCTTTTGTATTGGACCTCGTGCCACCTTCCGGTACAATCAGTATCTCACCCCTACCCTTCCTTCCAGGCCCTGCCGAAGCGATCGTGACCCCTTCCGCTGAGCTGATCATCGAGTTGAGCATTATTTCTGGTGGTGCGCCTTGGACGACCTGGCGCCTCGGAGTCATACATCCAGACGGGCGTCGGTTTAGAGATTTTATCAATGAGGAACACAGAGACGACCGGATTGTTTGGAATGGACGGGCATTGAACAACGCCCAGCTCGAGGCAGGAACCACCTACAATCTGGTTGCAGAAGTCTTTGACGTTTATGGAAACAAAGGAATCTTGACAGCCGAATTGCCGGTTCAAGCAGCTCCCGAACCGGTAGTAGAAGTCGTTCAAACACCTCAACCCCAGGCAATGCCGGTAGTTGTTACCCTCGACGGCAAACTACTGGCGGAATTCGTCGCCTACTTCGCCCCCTATTCATCGGTGCTGGAAGCAAACCAAGAAGCAATTCTGATGCTGGTAGAGCTGCTCAAAAGTGCCCCTGGTACGGCGATTACCATAGTAGGACATGCCAATCAGGTGCTCTACCAGGACCCTGTCAAGGCTGCTTATGAGCAAGCAGAGACATTGGTACCGCTATCGCTGGCACGGGCCGCTGCGGTCCGTCAGGCGCTCGTACAAGCGGGAATTGCCGAGGGAACGTTGGGCGTAGCGGGAATGGGGGCCTCCGAACCGGTCGCAGCCTTTTCGGATGCTGCAAACCGCTGGAAGAACCGGAGGGTCGGTGTAGAGATGAATTCGCAGTAGTTGCCTCTTGACTGAATATAGTATTTGTACTATATTCAGCTTCAGGAGTTGCCATGAAACTGTTGATCATCGGTGGCGTTGCAGGCGGAGCTACTGCGGCTGCCCGTGCACGGCGCCTTTCCGAAAAGGCTGAAATAACTTTGCTGGAACGGGGGCCTTACGTCAGCTTTGCCAACTGTGGCCTTCCCTATTTTATATCTGGTGATATCACAAAAAGGTCTCAGTTGCTTCTCCAGACCCCTGAGGGCTTTGAGGGGCGCTACGGGGTCAAGGTGCACCTCGATACCGAGGCCCTCGAGATTGACCGCGCTGGCCATCGCGTCCGGGCCAAGGGACCCGAAGGGGACCGTTGGTTTGAGTATGACAGACTGATCCTGGCTCAAGGTGGCAATCCTATCATACCACCCCTTCCTGGGGCCGATCTTCCTCATACCTTCAAATTGTGGACTGTCCCGGACATGGACAGAATTCACACCTTCATCAAAGAAACCCAGCCGAAAACAGCTGTGGTGGCTGGTGGCGGGTTCATCGGACTAGAGATGGCTGAGGCCTTTCACCAGCGAGGTTTGAAGGTCACAGTGGTTGAGCTTGCACCCCAAGTCATGATTACAATGGACAAAGAGTTCGCCGAACGGGCCAAAGTCCATTTGGAGAGCCACGGACTTACCGTCGAAACAGGAGTCGGCCTCAAGGCCGTACTGGGAGAAACTAAGGAAGTGGAACTCAGCGATGGTCGCCGTTTACCCGCTGATCTGGTTCTGTTTTCTGTCGGAGTACGTCCCGAACTGACATTGGTCAAACAGGCCGGTCTGACCTTGGGCGAAAGTGGCGGTTTGTTGGTTGACGAAACCCTTCAGACCAGTGACCCTGCCATTTGGGCGGCGGGTGATATGGTCGAAGTGACTCAGCGGGTTTCAGGCAAGAAAGTCCGGGTACCCTTGGCGGGACCTGCCAATCGGCAGGGCCGCATCGCGGCCACGAACGCCCTTGGTGGCTCCATGAAGTACCGGGGAGCGCTGGGAACCGCTGTGGTGAAGCTCTTTGACGCTACAGCGGCATCAACAGGTTTGTCAGAAAAAGCAGCCCGTGATGCAGGCTTCGAGACTGGGATAGCTATTGTCCATAAAGACAACCATGTAGGCTATTACCCTGGTGGCAAAGAACTCCGGGTCAAAATCGTATACGACAAAAAGACAGGACGCCTCCTGGGTGCCCAGGCCTTCGGTTTTGAAGGAGTGGAAAAAAGGATCGATGTTGTTGCCGCCTGCCTTCTCGGCAAACTGACGTTGGATGACTTGGCTGAATTAGACCTTGCCTACGCTCCTCCCTACTCCAGTGCCAACGATCCTCTTAATATGGCGGCCTTTGTTGGTCAGAATGATCTTTCTGGATTTAGCCCGGTGATTAGCTCTGACCAGGCTTCTGCACAGTTCGACCCAGCAACTTGCACTTTGCTAGACGTACGAAACCGAGGAGAATACGCAAAAGGACACGTTTCGGGAGCCTTCAATATTCCCATCGATGAGTTGCGGGGACTACTTTCTGAGGTCTCCAAAGAAAAAAAAGTGTTTATCTACTGCAAGGATGGATTCCGTGGCCATCTTGCCGTTCGAATTCTGAAAGAAAACGGGTATTCTGGTGTTTACAATATCACTGGTGGATACTTGAGTATTCGAGCAAATTCTAGTTTCCGGGAGGAAAACTGATGTCTGATATCAAGAGCAAAATTAAAGCTGGAGCAACCATTGTCGATGTGCGTTCCAAGGACGAATTCAACGATGGGGCCTACCCAGGAGCCAGAAACATCCCCATCAATCAGCTGATGAGTCGGCTGGATGATGTAGGTCCCAAGGATAAGGCTGTCATTCTGTACTGCGCTTCGGGCTCCCGGAGTTCTGTCGCCTTACAGATGCTTAAAGCCAATGGTTTTACTGATGTGGTCAACGCAGGCGGCCTCGAGGATATGCCTGAATGACCCCCGAACTTGGTGCCTGGCTGAATCAAATTCCTTGGGTTCCCCTGGGAGTTGTTGCTGTCATCGCGGCTGTCTTCCTTGTCTCGTCAGCGGGTGGGAAGAAAAAGAAAGCCGCACTGGCAGCTAAACTGGAGGCTGGCGCTCACGTCATCGATGTTCGCACCAAGGGTGAGTTCAGTGCTGGCCACTATGCGGGGGCAGTCAACATCCCAGTTGATACTTTGGCTGGCCACACCAAGAAACTCGGAGCAGCCAACCGCCCACTAGTGGTCTATTGCGCAAGCGGCAGCCGGAGTTCCCAGGCAGCGAGTATGCTCCGATCAGCTGGTTTTACCGACGTCACCGATGCCGGTGGCATGGGAAACTTGCCCCGATAGGGACTGAGTCTATCGAACCTCACGGGAGATGACTGTGTAATCCAAGGCACCATCTCCCTGGGTGATCAGTTTGTCCATGACATCGCAGAGTGCGGGAATCACCATGAGAGGACGCCCGGAGGTTTCGGCGGCTTTCAACATGATTCCCGCATCTTTGCGGGCCATCTGAAGTTCCCAGGTCGGCGAGCTCGGATCTGATTGATAGAGCCTTTGAAGACGTGTGGGAATCCATGAGGCCACTCCCAAATCATCAAAAAGGTGATTGACTCCATTTTGGTCGATCCCAAGAGTATTGGCCAAAGAGATGACATCGGTCAGTCCCGCACTTAAGGTCAGAATCAAGGAATTGCCGACCAATTTGAGAGCCGCGCCTTTGCCAGGGTCTGCTCCAACCCACTTTAAGCTTCCTGTCATTGACGAGAGATGAACTGCCACCCGGTCAAAAAGTTCCTTGTCGCCTGAAGCCAGCATGGTTCCCGAACTTTCCAAAGCATTTTTGGGGCCCATGAACACCGGTGCATGAAGGTAGGGGAATCCCCTGCCGGCCCAAAGGGCAGCTCGGCGGCCAGCGCCTTCCGAAGTCGTGGTAGTGTGGTCAATGATGACCGAGCCCTTTTCCAAACCTGGGAGTACAGCCTCAAGAACCTCATCGACCGCCGCATCGTCTTTCAGTACGAGATGGACCCAAAGGGCACCACGGACGGCATCCGCCGGCGACAGAAACACTTGCGCTCCTGTTTCAGCCAAGGCCTGGGCCCGTGATGAGGTTCGGTTCCAGACCGAAACCGGTTCACCACGCTTTCTCAGGGCCCTGACAAAATTGGATCCAAGCAAGCCCATCCCCAAAAATGCTGTCATGACTTCTTCTCCTTACCGAATGCCAGTGAAGCCAGTTCTCTGTAGCGTGACCCTTCCGGTCCCAGTTCGCTTTCGAAAAGAACCGCACGCTGAAACACGACAGGAGGCCGTCCCCCCAACGGTTCCTCCGGCCAGGGTCCAGGGTCACCACCCTTTCCATAAGCCAGAGTGACATGCGGTTTCCAGGCCTTGTCCTCACCGGGAAACCCAGCCGTATCGAGGTCCTTATGAAGAGCAGAAACAGCCCGCTGAACGGCAGGGAGGGCTTCGAGCTGAAGAAGAACAACCCTGGGAACCTGGTAGGAACCAAAGCAGCTCCAACCCCTGTCGACAAAGGTCATCGCTCCTTTGGATCGTCCCCAAGCCTCGAGAAGATCCACCAGGACTGAGACTTTCTCCGCCCCCACATCGCCCAAAAACCTCAAGGTCACATGCCAGTTTTCCGGCTTCACCAAACGCAACTGTGAACGGCCTTCCCATACCTGGGCCCGTGCCGCCAAATCTTCCAGGGCCTCTTCGGGCCAAGGTAATCCCAAAAACAGTCTCATGCCAAAACCACGCAGTCTGTTGGAGTCAAAAGGCATCGTCCCCTTGCTCCCGCTTTCATCCAAATCGTTTCAAACAACAGGGTTGTCTCCTTCCATTTCAGGGTTTTACCCACAACTGCAACTCATCAGTATGGATCTCCTCATTTCGGACCATGATCCAATCCTGGGGCAGACGACCACCCATTCCATGGTAGGTGATCACTCGAGTACCACTCTTGGCTTCCGCCAGTCTATCACGGACAAGCCGAATGTAGTCGAAGAAGAGCCCTGCATGAGGGGGAGTTCGGTCATCCATCCCTTTGCGATAGGCAATTCTCTCATAAAACGGGTTGAAAAAGTAGAAAATGTTGAACCGGGTCCAGTCCAGCTCTTCCATGCGGCCACAGAGGAAGGTTGTATTGGTGAGACCCAACAATGCCGAGGCGGCCTGTGCCGTATCGTGGAGGTTTGGCCGCTGCTCAATTCCCGTTACCCGTCCGGGGCCTGACGCGGCAAAGGCCAAGCAGAACTTTCCACATCCTGATCCCACATCGAGGATTCGCAGGCTCGAGTCCCTGCCCAACCAGTCTCTGATCCGCAAGGCAACCTTAACGGGAGTGAAATGGACCTTGGAATGGACCCGGACCTCTGCAGGAAAAAGTGCATCGAACCGTCTGTCAGAAACCGTTATTCCAGCGGCAAGATCGCTTGCCAGTCGCCTGGCAGATGCCACCGTCAGGGTCTTGCCTCGATCCAGGAGGCGAGTTCCTCTCCCGTTGCCTTTCGATCAAGCAAGCCTTGAAATTCACTCTCTTTCGAGTATTTCGCCAAGCTGGAAAGCGTCTTGAGGTGGGTCTGAACGGATGTTGAGACCAAAAAAAATACAGCTTTCACTGGCAGACCATCAGGAGCTCCCCATACCAAAGGTTGAGACAAATAGGCTACTGAGACAAACTCCTGGTCGTGATGTCCGGGCAAAGGATTCCGAGGGTGGGGAAAGGCGAGCCCTCGCCCCATCGCCGTTCCAGCCATAACCTCCCGCTCAACCATCGATCGCACCAACGCGGTACGCATGGGCTCAGCCAGGGGAAAGGCTTGACCGGCAGCCCGAATGACTTCGATGGGCTCTGAGCCAATCAGGTTGATCTGGCTTCCACCCCGGCGCAACCGATCGGCTAGGGTCGGTTCGCTATGTCCCATCAGAACCAGAGCACGGTCGAGGGCCCCCAAAAGATCGTGAAGAAAGTTCTCTTTACCCAGTTGAGTGACAAAACCAGTCTTCTCAAGGGTGACAGTGACCTCGGCGGAAACAGAAGCAAACAGCAGATACGTACCGCGGACCCGGGCTGCTTTGAGCAATTCTTTGAGGACAAGGACGCCGCTGGCATCGATGCTAGGCACCCTTCGAAAGCGCAGTATCCGGACTTTTGCCGATGCATCATCCAGAGCAAGGGCTTCCTTGAACCGCTCGGCCGCCCCGAAGAAAAAGGGGCCTTCCACCTCAAAGACTTCCACTCCTGCAGGGAGTGTCACCTTGGTCAGTCCAAAAGGATCCATTTCCTCGGGTGCATCCCGAAGCTCATCCTTGTACATTGTCACTGAGGCAGACCTGCTGGCTTTGCTCAGGAAGAAGAGAAGGGCGAAAAGAATCCCTACGGGAATAGCAACCGTCAAATCGACGAGAACAGTCAAAAGAAAGGTTGCCACAAGGACAAACATATCGCCCCTTGGCCCCCGGGTGAGTTCAACAAAGGTGGTGTGCTCGCTCATGTTGTAGCTGACTGTGGCTAGAATACCAGCCAAGACGGCAAGCGGAATCATCCCTGCCAAAGGTGAAAGGAAGAGAAGGACAAAAAGCAGAAAAACGGCATGGATCAATCCGGCAACGGGTGTTTTTCCTCCGCTTTTAATATTGGTCGCCGTCCGGGCAATGGCCCCGGTGGCCGGAAGACCGCCAAACAAGGCGCTGGCAACATTGGCAAAACCTTGACCGACCAGTTCTTGATTGGAATTGTGTTTGTAACCGGTTTGACCGTCGGCTACCACTGCCGACAGCAGACTCTCAATGCCTGCCAGCATCGCGATAGAGAAGGCCGGCAGCAGGAGCTCTTGCAGGTGACTCAGACCAATGGCAGGAATTTGAGGCAGGGGTATCGATCCCGAAATTTCACCGAAGCGGCTGCCGATGGTTTCGACAGGAAGTCGGAAAAACAGCACCAGCAAAGTTCCAGTCAAAAGTGCAACCAAGGCCGCTGGAATCAGGCGGTTGATTTTGTTGATCAGAACAATGACAACGATTGTTCCGACGGATAATCCGACAGCCCAGAAGTTGGTCTGGTTGAGGTTGGTCAGGTACAAAGTCCACTTATCAAGAAAGTCAGCAGGAACTTTCGCCAACCCAAGGCCCAGAAAATCATTGATCTGGCTTGAAAGAATAATCAGCGCAATCCCGGCGGTGAACCCCACGATGACAGGGTATGGAATAAATTGAATCACCGTCCCAAGCTTTGCATAACCGAGAATCAGAAGGATAATCCCTGCCATGAGGGTAGCCATGATCAGCCCTTCCGGACCGAATTTCGTCAGGATTCCATAGACAATAACAATGAAGGCTCCTGTCGGGCCCCCAATCTGGACATTCGACCCGCCCAGGGCGGAAATCAAAAACCCAGCCACCACAGCCGTGAGCAACCCCTTGTCTGGAGTCACCCCGCTGGCGATGGCAAAAGCCACCGCTAATGGGATGGCAACCACACCGACAATCAGACCGGCAGAGAGGTCCGCCCAGAAAGTTTTGAGGGAATACCCCTCCTTCAAGACCTCAATGAGGCGGGGTCGATCCATATCAAAGCTCCTTCGAGGGCAAACGTTTCACCAGGGATTGATAGCTCTCCCAATCCCGGCGGCCGGTCTCTGTCGCCTCACCCCACTCCTTCCAGAGTTCCAGCACGCGCTTTTCCGGCGTTTGGTGATCGAGATCAAGCCTATAGAAAATGAGAGTCCCACTTCGGCGGCTGGCCACCAGCGAGGTCTTCTTGAGATAATCCAGGTGCCGAGAAACCTTCGATTGCCCCACTCGAAGGATGGCGTCAAGATCACTGACGCACATCTCTCCATGACTGAGCAAACTCAGAATACGCAACCTGGTCTCGTCGGCCAGCGCCTTGAAGACTTGAAAGGGTTCCTTCATCTGTCTATATGGATACACAGATGGAATGGGATTGTAAAGGGGTAGGGACTGCTACCGGCTCAAGCTTTCTTGATCCAAGCCTCGAACTTGGCGGCAATCTCCAGCACCTGTTCGGGAGTGGTTTTCAAAGTGCCTTCGGGATTCCGTGTCGTCGCCAGATACTCCAAGGCTGCGGTCAGAGCTTCGATCTTGACTTGTTCCTTGTCCATGATTATTTCACCGATCCCAACAAACCGGCAACGAACTGTTTCTGCATGGCCAGGAAGACAACCAACACTGGTATCACGGAGACCGTGAGAATGACCATAAGACCGCCATACTCAATGGTATAGGCATTCATCATGGAACTCATGGCAATAGGGAGGGTCTTGTTGGCATCGGTGAGGATTGTCATTAAAGGCCAGAGGTAGCTGTTCCACTGACTGATAAACATCAAGATGCCGGCTGATGCGAAACTAGCCTTCATGGCAGGCATGGCGATCTGAACAAAGATCCTGAGTTCCCCCGCACCATCAACACGACCTGCTTCCATGATTTCCGTAGGAAACATCGAAAAGTTCTGACGAAGAAAAAAGATGACAAAGGCAGACATCAGAAACGGCAGAATAATGGCCGAATGGGTATCGAGGAGGCCGAAAAACGCGACGAGTCGGAACAACGGTATGACAATCGCAATTTGGGGGATGATCAAGGTTAGCAGCAGGACGCCAAAAAGCCAGTCTCTCGCTTTGGAAGGAAACTTCTCAAAGCCATAAGCAGCGAGAGCGTTCACCGAGACACCGACCAGGACTGTTACAGTCGCAATAATCATGGAATTGAGGAAGAACTGGGGCAAATTGTAATTGGCAGTAGCCTTTTCGACATTCTTGAGGAACTCATTTCCCGGAACGAGAATTCCCTTTACAACATCGTTGGGGTTCAGAGTCATGCCAACGGCCATCCAGTAGAAGGGAAAAATGCACAGAAAAGCACCGATGATCAAAAGGATCCAGATGATGAGCCGTGAGAACGACCGAGGGGTGACGACGCTCATTTCTTGTTTCCTCCGAGAAGACGGATCTGTAGCCATGCGAAGAGGCCGGCAAGAATAACAATCATATAAGATAGCGCTGTGGCATAGCCAAAATCGGAATTGATGACAAAGGCCTGTCGATAAATATAGAGGGCTGCCGTCATGGTGGCATTCGCCGGCCCCCCCTGATTGGTCAAGATGTTTGGCTCATCAAAGAGCTGAAGCATACCGCTGGTACTGGTAACAATCGAGAACAAAATGACGGGAACGAGCAAGGGAAGTGTAATTCGGAAGAACTGGTAGATTTTGCTGGCCCCATCCACTTCGGCAGCTTCGTAGATCTCGCTGTCGATGTTCTGCAGCCCAACCAGGAAAAACATCATGTTATACCCTGTCCAACGCCATGTCAGGGCGATGATGATGGTCATCTTTGCCCAGAAAGAATCGTTGAGCCAGCCGATCGGCTCACTGAGCAGGTTCAAATCAAGCATGATGTTGTTGGCCATTCCATTGGTCTGCAGGAGGATTCGAAACAGGATCGAATAGGCAACCAACGAGGTTACACATGGCAGGAAGAACATGAGCCGAAACGCTCCTCGGAATCGGCGGATGCCTTGATTAAGGACAACCGCCAAGACCAAGGCCAAAAAGACCATAATGGGAATCTGAATGAGCATGAGGAAAAAGTTGTTTCCCAAGGCATTCCAGAAAAGGCTGTCGTTCGCCATCCGAACAAAGTTGCCCAATCCAATGAAGGAATCCGTAAATCCCTTCCATTTCCGTGTCACCAAATACAATGACGACAATATCGGGTAGAGCATGAAGACCGAAAACAGGATCAAAGCCGGGGCGACAAAGAACCACCCCATCCGGTTCAGGTATTTGGCGAACGAGCCTTTCTGGTTCATTAAGAATTCCTTCCTGGTCGATTCTGGGTCAGTTGCCGCTGACTTGCTTGTACCCTTCGGTAGCGTCAGCGATGACGGCCTCTGGTGTCTTCAGGTCACCTTTGAGATACTTCTGGATCGAAGCAGTCAAAGCGGTACCCATAGCATTGAAATTGGCAGTGTAGCGGAGAGCCGGAACCTTTTCCATCCATTTTGAGAAGTCGGCATAGACGGTCTGACTCTTGTAGAAGAACTCATCCTTGGAAGTGTAGTTCGACCCCACACGGCTGGGGAGGTAGGTACCCATGGCACCAGCACCTTTGAGAATCGTATTGTAGAAGCCCAAAGCAGCGGGATCCTTGCTCGCCCAAACCGACTTCATGAAGTCGATGGCGATAGCTTTGTTCTTGCTCTTTTCAAACACATACCAGCTCGAGCCGCCCCAGTTGGAGGCATTCTGAGCACCAGCAACACCTACGAGAGAAGGAGTCGGTACGACCATCCATTTTCCCGCATTCGCTGGTTGACTCTTGATGGTACCAATGAGCCATACAGCACTGACCATACCGGCGGCATCACCATTGTTAAAGGCGGACACCCAGTTGTTCCAGCCTTCCGACATGTACAGAATGCCAGCATCATTCATATCCTTGAGGACCTTCAGACCAGCCTTGGTGGCGGCAGTATTCAGGTCAAGGGAGCCATCGGGCTTGAAGAATTGACCACCAGCAGATTGAATGATCATGCGCAGAAACTGATAGTCCGTGTTGTCGTAGGCAATGAGTGCTTTACCGGTTTTGGCCTTGACGGTCTTGCCCAAGGTAATCACTTCATTCCAAGTAAGATTCTTGCGGTAGCTGTCAGGGTTGAGACCGGCATCCTTCAAGAAATCGGAGCGTAGATACAATCCAGTCGAGCCGGTATCGAAAGGAATACCGTAGACCTTCTTTCCTTCGCTCATGATGCCAACTTTGTAACCTGCAAATTGGCTGTAATCAACGCCAGCTGCCTTGAGGTCAGCAAAAATGCCAGGATAGTTGGTAATAAACTTCTCGATCTGGAAATCTTGGAACAGAGCGATGTCAGGAAGACCTGCACCACCGGCCATCAAACCAGCCTCGATCTTGCCCTCAATGCCCTGAGGAATATCAACAATTTCAATCGTCACTTCGGGATGGGCTTTGTTATAAACAGCAGCGGCTTCCTTCATGGAATAGCCGTTGAAGTTCGGGTCCCAGCACCAAATCGAGATTTTCTTGGCCTGCGCACTGGCAAGACCAGCCGCACCGACGAACATCGCCAGTGCCAGCAAGACGGTAAGAGTCTTCTTCATACACCCTCCTATGGGATCTGCAGACAGCCTAGACCCACCCGTCCAAACCCGATAGGGAATGATGTCACCGGTTTAGTGACAAATGTCATGTCACACGCGTACTACTCCATGACCAAGGTGTGAATCTGGGCCTCGATTGCTACCCTGATGGCACCGAACCGGTCCTTGACGGCGATCTTTTCATAGAGAGCACTGACATAGTTTCGGATCGTGTTCTTTCCTAAATTGAGTTTGTCAGCAATCTCTTCATTACTAAGGCCTTTAGAAATCAGAAGGAGAATTTTCTTTTCTTTTTCGCTGAGAAGGGGAAACCAATCAGGGATCAAGGACTTCTGCCCAGGACTGCCCCTAGGTTTCCCAGACAAGGACTCCACGACAGCAGGACTCAATACCGTTTGCCCCCCCATGACTGCTGCAATCGAAGTCCAGACCTCTTGAGGGGTCGTATCTTTCAACAGGTAGCCCTGTGCACCGCCTACCACGGCCTCTTTCACATAGGTATCGTAGCCGAAAGTCGTCAGCATAATAATTTTCACTGCCGGATAATCGGCTCGTATTCGATGCAGAGCCTCCAACCCCCCCATTCCCGGCATGAAAATATCCAGCAACACAAGGTCTGGCCGGTAACGCAGCAAGACCTGCAGAGCTTCTTCTCCGCTTCCGGCTATCCTGACCTCACCCAAGTGCCCTGCCCCCAATCCAGCGAGTATTCCAGCGAGACTTTCCGCGAAGAGCTTCTGATCATCAACGATCAGAACTTTGAACAATTCCATGGTCGGTCTCCTTTCGCTCGTCGGCCACAAGGGGAAGTGCTGCCGAAACCACGTATCCGTAAGGTTCACTATGGAACGAAACCGACCCGGCCCAACGGGCAAGGCGTTCTTCCATGCCCCTCTGTCCTAGGCCTGAAGCGGCATCCGCCCCCCCCTTTCCATTATCGCGTATCAAAATGTGCAACACACCGCGATCAACCTGAAAATGTAAATCAATACGAGTGGCCGAACCATGTCGGAACGAATTGGACAAAGCAGCCTGGACGAGATGGTAGACAGCATGCTCCTGATCCCGTTGAAATGTCCAAGGAAGGTTACCCCACTCCACCTTTGTTTTTATTCTAGAAAGACGACCAAAGGTTTCAATCAGTTTTTTCAGAGCTTTCAATCCCCGCAAGGTTGTCGGCTTGAAAGATCGCAGCTCGTACAGAACACCCCGAGTCTCCTCGAGCCCGGTTTGAGCTTGCTTTCGAATCCACTTGAGCAGCTTGACGGTTTCCTCTGGCTCATGGGCTTTTCGATGAAGAGCCGCATCCATCATCATGATGATATTTGTCAGAGTCTGACCCACCACATCGTGGAGATCCCTGGTGATCCGGTGACGTTCCAGAACAGCCGATTCTTCACTGGCGTTGGTGGCTTGTTCAAGGAACTCCGTATTCGCACTAGTTAATTGTAAAACCGAAGAATGGAGTTTTTCATTCCTGTCCTCGAGATTCTCCAAACGGACAGCTAAAGCCTGAACCCGTTGGAGGAGAAAACCGGGGATCATGACACAGAGGATAGAAACAACAGAAACTACCAAGTCAGGAGGTTCAGAAGTCATGTCAGAAATTGCATGCTGAACCAAAATCAGCTGAAGAAGAAATCCACCGGAAACAAGATTTTTCCAGCGAGGGGGCAAAAAAGTGTTAGCCTGTGCTACCAACGCCGCATAAATCAACCAGCGCACAGGAAGCAACGCGGTCTCAGGCAGCGTCCCCCAGAACACCAGCAAACCTTCCACCAATAAAAGCCTCAATGACCAGTACGGATCAGAGAGCAACCCAATCCATAACGTGACCAGAGGCAAACTTGCTAAAACAATCAAGGAAAAAGACCAAGTACCTAGAGACCCTGTATAAGCTTCAGGTCGTGAAGAAAGATAGATAAACGCCGCCGTTTCTAGCAAGACCGCTATGATTGCTCCCGGCCAAATTGACTTACGCAGAATCCTCACAACACCAGAATACCCCCCACACCTACAGTGGGTCTACCAAAGAAAACACTGAGTGAGAAGTTACTCGATGTCGTGAGTGAATTTTTTGCCCAAATGCATCAAAAAGAGTGCCAATGACAGGAAACCAATGGCACCAGCAAAAACCAACATATCCATTATCGTCTCAAGATGCATGGTCAAGATCACCTGGAAGAATTTTACGATGAGCGCCATGATGATCACTTGTCCGATCTTGTCTTTCAGAACGTCCAATGACCCTATATCGAGAATATTGGAGCTCTCTGTATTGTCTGCTGCGTCAATATGGCTGATAAAAAGTTCATAAAGACCAAAGCTAAAAATCAGCAAGACCACAGCGATCAAAAAGACATCTACGCTGCCGATAATCGTTCCGACCACCTCACCGTGAATCTCCACCTTGCTGCCCAGACCAAGAGCATAACTGAACAACTCAAGAACGACCTTAACAACGTCAAAAGTCCCTATAAAAAAAAGCGCCAATGAAGCCGCCAGACTGGAAACAACAGCAAATAGCACCAGAAATCGACTGGACCAAAGGAAATTCTCAAACAGCTTCTCGAGACGGAAATCTCTGCGACGATCATTGTCGAGAAAGTGTGATTTCGGTTTTTTTGGGCGAAATTCGTTCATAGGTGCCTCCGGCGAAAATCATACTCGGGAACAGTCCCGCTATCAACAAAAAAACCCTGCTTTTGGGCAGGGTTTCTTAGTAGTCTCTACAAATATTTTAACAAAAAAAAGAAGCCTGGCGACGACCTACTCTCCCGCGATAGCAGTACCATTGGCGCTGAAGAGCTTAACTTCCGTGTTCGGGATGGGAACGGG
>JFJP01005341.1_pt1 | contig 58998 bp, 60 predicted proteins | sample 431651 | NCBI WGS metagenome assembly JFJP01 (sample SAMN02602958, study PRJNA72255) | Microbial mat metagenome, whole genome shotgun sequencing project. | biome: fresh water; feature: sink hole; material: water; isolation source: purple microbial (photo- and chemosynthetic) mats found in... | reverse complement strand
AAAGCATTGGACGCGTGCAAGCGTCCATTTACCACCCCCGTTACGAGAGCCTGCGTGCTGCGTTGGTGGCAACACGCAAACGCGCGGGTTTGACGCAGACCCAAATGGCGCAGCGGCTTGGGGTGGGCCAATCGTTCGTTTCGAAAATAGAGCGCGGCGACAGCTACGTGGAAGTGTTTACTTGCGTGGACTGGTGCACCGCCTGCGGCATCACCCCGGGGGCGCTGCTGGACAGTTTGGTGTTGAGTGCATCGTCAGGTGGTTGAGTGGTGTTCTCGGCAATCGATTTGCTCAAAACTTGAAGCATTTTTGGCATCTGGCGCTTGGTGGTATTGCGATGACAGCTCTTGTTTTTGAAATATCAGGCATCCAGCCCGAGCAGCCCAAGTTGTTTCGTGCATCGTGTGCGATGGGTATCATGGGTGGCAATCTTTGCCATCACAGGAGTTTTCCATGACCATTAACATTTCCTTGCCTGCCGAGATGGAAGCCAGGGTCCGCGAGCATGTGGCGTCTGGGCTGTACGGGTCGGCCAGCGAAGTGGTGAGGGAAGCTTTGCGCCTGTTCGAGTCTTACCAATCGGTGCGTGCGTCAACCCTGGTGGCATTGAGGACCGATTTGGAGCAGGGCCTGCTTGATCGGCAATCAGGGCGTGTCGCGCCGATGGACATGACTACCCTCAAAGCCGAGGGGCGGGCCCGCAAAAGCCACAACGCGGCATGAATGCAGTACGCCTGACGCAAAGCGCCCGCACAGACCTGCTGGAAGCATGGCTTGGACGCAGCAGATGGGGTGATTGTGTTTGGCCCTTCACCCCGCAAACCGCTTTCGCGTGAGCGCCAGCGCCACCCAGAACCCCACCACGGCGTACACCACCAGCACACCCAGGTGCAGCAGCGTGTCGGTGGGCCAGCGGTCCATGAACAGGGGGCGCACCAGGGCCACGGCGTGGGTCAGGGGCAGCAGCTCTGACAGCCAGCGGACGGCGCCGGGGGGAAAAACACACCGCTCAAAAACATCATGGGTGTGAGGCCCAGCGTGAAGTAATACGTGAAAAAGTCATAGCCCTTGGCCAGTGCGTTGAACACCAGCGCAATGCAACTGAAGGTGATGCCCACCAGCGCCAGCACCGGCCAGGCCAGCAGCAGTTTGGGGCTGTGGCTGATGCCCAGGGCCAGCATCACACACAGGATGGCCGTGACCGTGAACAGCGCCTTGAACGCGGCCCACAGCATTTCGGCCAGCACCACGTCGTCCAGCCGCACAGGGGCGTTCAGGATGCCGTCCCAGGTTTTTTGCACGTGCATGCGTGAAAAGGCCGAATACAGCGCCTCGAAGCTGGCGGCATTCATGGCGCTCATGCACACGCTGCCGCTGGCCAGGAACAGGATGTAGGGCACTTTTTCAGCACCCATGTCCACCTGGCCCACCAGCGCGCCCAGGCCGTAGCCAAAGGCCACCAGCCACATCAGCGGTTCGGCGATGTTGCCCACCAGGCTGGGAATGGCCAGCTTCTTCCACACCAGCAGGTTGCGCTGCCACACCGGCCACCAGCGCATGGACAGTTGCGGTGCGCGCCACACAGACGGGGCGGTGGACTGAGGTGGCAGGGCAGGCGTGGTGTGCATGCCCACATTGTGCGCAATCCGGCCTGATTTACAGTGGTGACCCGTCGCAACCCCGCAAGAAAGTCTGCCCCCCATGACCACCCTCGGAACCCCTCTGTCTCCCCACGCCACCAAAGTGATGCTGCTCGGCTCTGGCGAGTTGGGCAAAGAGGTGCTGTTGGCCCTGCAGCGCCTGGGGGTGGAAACCATTGCGGTGGACCGCTACGACAACGCCCCCGGTCAGCAGGTGGCGCACCACAGCCGCACCATCACCATGAGCGACCCGGCGCAGCTCAAGGCCCTGATTGAGGCTGAGCGCCCGCACCTGGTGGTGCCCGAAATTGAGGCGATTGCCACCCCCATGCTCGAAGAGCTGGAAGCCGCTGGCGTGGCAAAAGTGGTGCCCACCGCCCGCGCCGCGCGCCTGACCATGGATCGCGAAGGCATCCGCCGCCTGGCCGCCGAAACCCTCAAACTGCCGACCAGCCCTTATGTGTTTTGCGATTCGCTGGCCGAGTTGCAAGCCGCCATTGACGGCGCGAACGGTCAACCAGGCATTGGCTACCCCTGTGTCGTCAAGCCCGTGATGAGCAGCAGTGGCAAGGGCCAAAGCAAGATCGACGGCCCGGCCGATGTGGCCAAGGCGTGGAACTACGCCATGGCCGGGGGCCGGGTGAGCCACGGCCGCGTGATCGTCGAAGGCTTCATTGACTTCGATTACGAAATCACCCAGCTCACCGTGCGCGCCTTGGGTGCCGATGGCCGGGTGCTGACCCACTTTTGCGACCCCATTGGCCATGTGCAGGTGAGTGGCGACTACGTGGAAAGCTGGCAGCCCATGGCCATGCACCCGTCGGCGCTGGCTGCGTCGCGCCACATTGCCAAAACCGTGACCGACAACCTCGGAATGGGCCTGGACGGCAAACCCGCCGGGCTGGGCCTGTTTGGCGTGGAACTGTTTGTGAAGGGCGAGCAGGTGTGGTTCAGCGAGGTCAGCCCCCGCCCGCACGACACGGGGCTGGTGACGCTGTGCACCCAGCACCAGAGCGAGTTTGAGCTGCACGCCCGCGCCATCCTGGGGCTGCCGGTGGACACCAGCCTGCGCAACCCCGGCGCCAGCGCCGTGATCTACGGCGGTGTGGAGGCCGAAGGCATTGTGTTTGACGGTGTGGACGAAGCCCTGCGCGTGCCCGGCACCGATCTGCGCTTGTTCGGCAAACCCGAGAGTTTCACCAAACGCCGCATGGGCGTGGCGCTGGCCCGGGCGGCCGACACGCAAGCAGCCAGGGCAAATGCCAAGCTGGCGGCCAGCCTGGTGAAGCCACGCAAGGTCTGAAGCGATACAACCGTTTGGTTCAACCGTCTTCGCGGATCTGCCGCCCGGTCAGCTTCAGAAACAGGTCTTCCAGGTTGGCCGGGCGGTGCAGGGTGCGCAGGCCCGGGTGGGCTTGCAGGGCCGCCAACAGCGGGGCAGCGTTGGCCGTGTAGAAGAACAGGGTTTCGCCGCTCACTTCCACGCGGGCCGCGTGCTGCGTGAGTTCGGTGTGTGTTTGCAGTTCCAGCGCGCCTTGGCCATACACCTCCACCACGTCGGGCTCCAGGTGTTGGGCAATCAGGTCACGTGGCTTGCCCTCGGCAATTTTGCGGCCGTGGTCCAGCACCAGCAGGCGGTTGCACAGGCGCTCGGCCTCGTCCATGAAGTGGGTGGTCAGCAAAATGCTTTTGCCTTGCTGCAGCAGGCGCTGCAGGCGTTCCCACATCAGGTGGCGGGCCTGGGGGTCCAGGCCTGTGGTGGGCTCGTCGAGCAGCAGCAAGGCCGGGTCGTTGATGAGGGCGCGCGCCAGGCTGAGCCGTCGCTTCATGCCGCCCGACAGCTCGCCGGGCTTGGCGTCGGCCTTGTGGCTCAGGGCGGCGAACTCCAGCAACTGGGGAATGCGCTCGGTCAGCACGGCTTCAGTCAGGCCGAAGTAGCGGCCGTACACGCGCAGGTTTTCGGCGCACGAAAAATCGGGGTCCAGCGTGTCGAACTGGCTCACCACTCCCAGCCGGGCTTTGATGGCCAGTGCGTCTTGCGGCATGGTCAACCAGTGTGGCGTGGGAGTGGCGGGGTCACTGAAGCTGACCGAACCCTGCGTGGGCACCGCCAACCCCAGGCACATGCGTATGGTGGTGGTTTTGCCCGCGCCGTTGGGGCCGATGACACCCAGGCACTCGCCGGGGGCAATGTCGAACGACACGCCGTTGACCACGGTGGTGTCGCCATAGCGTTTGTGCAGGTTGTCAGCGCGAAACAGTGAGTGGGGCGTGGACATGGATGGGCATAAGGTTCGGTGGAGCGCCATTGTGATATTGAAACGGTCAACCCCTAGAATCGCCGCGCCACTCCCCACCGGGGCCAGTGGCTGCAACCAGGAGAGCGATTTGTCCGACTTTTGGGCCGTGGCCCCCCAGTACCTGCTGCCCAAACAGGCCCTCACCCAACTGGCTGGCGCCTTTGCTCGCTCACAGGCCGGGGCGCTGACCACCTGGGTGATTCGCAAGTTTGTGGCGCGCTACAACGTCAACATGGCTGAGGCTGCCAACCCCGATCCGGCCAGCTACGCCAGCTTCAACGAGTTTTTCACCCGCCCGCTCAAACCCGGGGCACGGCCGCTGGGCGATGCGCCCTGGGTGTGCCCGGTGGACGGTGCCATCAGTCAGTTAGGCCCCATTTCGGGCGATCAGGTGTTTCAGGCCAAAGGCCACCGCTATTCCACGCAGACCTTGCTGGCCGGTAGCGCCGACGAAGCGGCACGTTATGCAGACGGCCATTTCGCCACCATTTACCTCAGCCCGCGCGACTACCACCGCATCCATATGCCGTGCGACGGCACGCTGCGGCGCATGGTGTATGTGCCGGGCGAGCTGTTTTCGGTCAACCCCGCCACGGCGCGGGGTGTGCCGGGGCTGTTTGCCCGCAACGAACGGGTGGTGTGCCATTTCGACACCCCGCACGGCCCCATGGCGCTGGTGCTGGTGGGCGCCACCATCGTGGGCAGCATGGCCACGCCCTGGCATGGGGTGGTAAACCCACCCCGCAGCGCTACCGTGCGCACCTGGGACTACGCGCCGGGCGAGGTGGTGTTGCGCCAGGGTGAAGAAATGGGCCGCTTTTTGCTGGGCTCCACCGTGGTGCTCCTGTGGCCGCGCAACACGTTGGACTTTGTCAACCACTGGGTGTCGGGTGGCCCGGTGCGGCTGGGAGAGGCCATGGCGCACACTCCCGCCGCACCCGCCGGGCTGTGAGCCGGACCGGTTGTTGTTGACTTGGGTCAAAAGGCGCGGTTGCGGGCTGCACTGTATGCCCGCCCGACATTGGCATGCTTGCTGCTTTGGGCTAATCTCGACGCTCCCGTGTTCATCCCTTGTGCCTGCCATGTCATCCTCACCCGATTCATCCCCTGCTGACAAAGAAAACCCCCAACTCAAGTTGCTGGAGCGCAGGGTAGATTCTTTGGGTGAGCTCAACGCACGCATCGCCCGGTTGGCCATGGGCCTCGGGTTGTCACTGCGGCAGGAGCCAGACATTCAGCGCGTCATCACGTACCAGAGCCCCCATGTGTCGGTTGAGCGGCGCAGCCAGGCCGACCGCCGCACCGGCGCGAGGGCTTCGTCGGGCGACCGGCGTTCGTCGCGGCAGTGGGAAGAGTTGCGCGGGCTGGTGGTGCTGCGCTACGAACTGGAACTGAAGTACGCCCAGGAAATGGGTGCCAGCGTTACGCGTGACATCTTCACCGAAGCCTCGGCCCGCCTCACGCGTGACGGCTTTGCTGTGGGCATGGATGGCATGGACCTGAAAAAGCTCTTCGGCAACGCCTGAGCGTTGCCCGTCCGCCCTACCTGCTGGGTTCTTTTACACACCACGGTCATGTTGCCGTGGTGCAGTTGTGTTTTTTGACACCTCTTTAACCTCACATGAACACGCCAAACCCTGCCACCGACTTGGTTGAGAACATGACCTTCGATGAACTCACCGTGGGGCAAAGCGCCAGCTTGGTGCGTACGCTCACGCTGCAAGACATACAGGCCTTTGCCGCCGTATCGGGCGATACCAACCCCGCTCACCTCGATCCTGCCTACGCAGCAGCCACGCTCTTCCATGGCGTGATCGCCCACGGCATGTGGAGTGGAGCCCTCATTTCCGGGCTGTTGGGCACGGAGTTTCCCGGCCCCGGCACCATATATGTGGACCAAGAGCTGCACTTTCAGCGCCCAGTGCACGTGGGTGACACGCTGGTGGTGAAAGCCACTGTGCGTGCCAAAAACCCCGCCAACCGTCAGGTGGAGCTGGATTGCGACGTGAGCAACCAGCGAGGGGAGCGCGTGTTGCATGGTGTTGCCCGTGTGCTGGCGCCCACCCACAAGACGAAATTGCCCCGAGTGAACGCGCCACGCATCCAGTTGTTCGACCCCGAAGCCCGACTGAAAGAACTGCTGGCTCGCGGTGCCCACCTGGCGCCAGTGCGGTGTGCAGTGGTGCACCCGTGCGATACCGAATCGCTGCAGGGCGCGGTGGATGCTGCCAATCTGGGCCTGATCGTGCCTGTGCTGGTGGGCCCCAGTGCCCGCATCCGCCAGCTGGCTGCCGACGCATGCATGGACATCAGCGGTATGCAGCTGGTGGACACCGAACACAGCCATGCATCGGCCGAGGCCGCCGCTGAACTGGCCGCCAAGGGCGATGTGGAGGCCCTGATGAAAGGCAGCCTGCACACCGATGAAATGGTGCATGCGGTGCTGAGCCAGCGCGCGCTGCGCACGGGGCGGCGCATGTCGCACGTGTTCCGCTTTGATGTACCTGCGTACAGCAAGCCCATACTCATCACCGATGCCGCGCTCAACATCCACCCCACCCTGCCAGAGAAGGTGGACATCGTGCAAAACGCCATCGACTTTGCCCATGTGATGGGCGTGGCAGCGCCCAAGGTGGCGCTTCTGTCGGCGGTAGAAACGGTTAACCCGGCCATCCCGTCAACGCTTGACGCCGCTGCCCTGTGCAAGATGGCAGACCGCGGCCAGATAAAGGGCGGTGTACTAGACGGCCCGCTGGCGTTTGACAACGCCATTTCGGCCCACGCTGCGCATGTGAAGGGCATCAACTCCCCCGTGGCAGGCGATGTCGACATCTTGGTGGTGCCAGACCTGGAAAGCGGCAACATGCTGGCAAAACAGCTCGAATACCTGGCCGGGGCGTCTGGCTCGGGCATAGTTTTGGGGGCACGCATTCCCATCGCCCTGACCAGCCGGGCCGACGGCCCTGCAGCCCGTGTGGCGTCGGCATTGCTGGTCAAGCTGGTGGCTCACCACATCCGTGCCAAGGCTGCACAAGCCACCGGCGGTTGAAGGACACATTCCATGGCTGTACTGGCTGTCAATGCAGGCTCGTCGAGCCTTAAATTCTCGTGTTATCCCTTGGCTGAAGGTGTTGTCCAGGCCAGTGTGCTGAGCGGCAACATTCAGGGGTTGGAACCCCAGGGTCAGCCCACGCTGTCGTGGCAGTTTGCTGGTGTGTCGCATCAACAGGCGCTGGACTTGCCCGGTGGCAGCGCCACCGCTGCCGAGCGTTTTGCAGGCGCGCTGCAGGCGCTGCAACGCCTGCTGACCGAACTGCCCGGCCTGCCCGCGCTGAAAGCGGTCGCGCACCGGGTGGTGCACGGCGGTCGCGATCACCGCGCCAGCGTGGTGGTAACACCGGCCGTGTTGGGTGCGCTGGAGGCCCTCAACCCATTGGCCCCATTGCATCAGCCGCACAACCTGGCGGGCATACGTGCGTTTGCCGCTGCGTTTGCCCAGGTGCCGCAGGTGGCCTGTTTTGACACCGCTTTCCACGGCACCCTGGGCCCCCTGGAAACCACCTTTGCGATACCGCACGAGCTGACCGAAGAAGGCGTGGTGCGCTACGGCTTTCACGGGCTGTCGTACCAGTTTGTGATGGGCACGTTGCTGGCCCATACCCCACGCGCCCAAGGCCGTGTGCTGATGGCCCACCTGGGAAACGGGGCCAGCCTGTGTGCCGCGCAGGGGGGGCTGAGCACGGCCACCAGCATGGGGTTTTCAGCACTGGATGGCCTGATGATGGGGACGCGTTGCGGTTCGCTGGATGCGGGTGTGGTGCTGTATCTGCTGGCCCAGGGCTGGGATGCCGCCCAGGTGCAGCGTTTGCTTTACAGCCAGTCGGGCCTGCTGGGGGTGTCGGGCGTATCGGCCGACATGCGTCGGCTGGGCCAAGTGGCGGCGGGCACGGGAGAAGAAGCGCAGCGTGCGCGCTTTGCCATTGACCTGTTCACGCACCGGGTGGTGCGCGAGGCTGGGGCCATGGTGGCCACACTCCAGGGACTGGATGTGCTGGCGTTCAGTGGCGGCATTGGCGAGCACGATGCAGGCCTGCGCCAGCGCGTGGCGGAACGTCTGAGCTGGTTGGGTGTGCGGCTTGACGGCGCTGCCAACCGCGAGGCCACGGGCGACGCCGTGGTTGCCATCCACGCGCCCGACAGTGCAGTGCAGGTATGGGTGGTACCTACCGACGAAGGGCGGGTGGCGGCTGAGGAGGCCGCCAATCGAATAAAAAAATAGCTGCTTGCGCTTTTTCAGTAAGCGTTTGAGGTGGTTTTTCTATAAATTTTACTGAAACGCCACTTCAGCAAAACTGCGCAGCTTGCGGCTGTGCAGTTGTTCAAAGCCACGCTCGCGCAGCAACTCCACCGCGCGGATACCAATGCGCAAGTGCTGATCTACGCGTTCGCGGTAGAAGTGGTTGGCCATGCCGGGCAGCTTGATTTCGCCGTGCAGGGGTTTGTCGCTCACGCACAGCAAAGTGCCGTAGGGCACACGGAATCGAAAACCGTTGGCGGCGATGGTGGCGCTTTCCATGTCCAGCCCCACGGCGCGGCTCTGGCTCAGGCGGCGTTGGGGCGTGGTGGACACGTTTTGGGTGGGCAGCAGCTCCCAGTTGCGGTTGTCTGTGCTGGCCACGGTGCCCGTGCGCATGATGCTTTTCAGGTCGCTGGGGGCCAGGCCACTCACATCGGCCACGGCGGTTTCCAGTGCCTGCTGGATTTCGGCCAGCGCGGGTATGGGCACCCACAGTGGCAGCTCTTCGTCCAGCACATGGTCTTCACGCACGTAGGCGTGCGCCAGTACGTAGTCGCCCAGCCGCTGGCTGTTGCGCAGCCCGGCGCAGTGGCCCAGCATCAGCCAGGCATGGGGGCGCAACACGGCCACGTGGTCGGTGATGGTTTTGGCGTTGCTGGGGCCCACGCCGATGTTCACCAGCGTGATGCCGCTGCGGTCGGCCCGCAGCAGGTGGTAGGCGGGCATTTGCGGCAGGCGGGGTGGCGCGGTTCCCAGTGCGTCCACGGCCTCGGTGGGCAACCCCGCGCGGCGCGTGACCACGTTGCCAGGCTCGACGAAAGCGGTGTACTCGCTGTCGGGCTTGGCCATCTCCGCGTGCCCCAGCTTGATGAACTCGTCGATGTAAAACTGGTAGTTGGTGAACAGCACGAAGTTCTGGAACCACTCGGGCCCCGTGCCGCTGTAGTGACGCAGACGCTGCAACGAGTAGTCCACCCGGGGCGCAGTGAACAGTGCCAGGGGCTGTGGTTCGCCAGGGCCAGGTTCATGGGTGCCGTTGGCAATGCCATCGTCCATGACGGCGAGGTCTGGCAGGTCGAACACGTCGCGCATGCGGGCGCGGCGCTCGGCGTCCATGTGGCCTTCCACGTGGTCGTGTTCGGCAAACGAGAAGTGGATGGGTATGGGCAAGGTGCTGGTACCCACCTCCAGCTCGCCGCCGTGGTTCTGCAGCAGCAGGCGGAACTGGTTGAGGTAGTAGCCGGCGTACAGGTCGGGCCGGGTCAGCGTGGTCTCAAACCGGCCGGGCCCCGCCACAAAACCGTAGCTGAGGCGGGCGTTTGCCCCCTGGTCGTGGCGCAGGCTGTGTGGCGTGTGCAGGCGCACCAGCGGATAGCAGGCACGCACGCGCTGGTCGGTCCCCAGCTCGCCGCTGACGTAGCGATGCATGGTGCTGCGCAGGTGCTGTACCGCGCCGTTGTAAATGGCCTGCACCTGGGCCAGGGCGCTGTCGGCATCGGTGTGGCGCGTCGGGGCGACGAAGGGGGGGAGCAGGTGCATGGGGTGTTTGGGGTTCAGGCGCTTTTGACGGGTTCGCGCATCGTCACAAATTCTTCGGCGGCGGTGGGGTGTATGCCAATGGTGCTGTCGAACACGGCTTTGGTGGCCCCGGCCTTCAGCGCCACGGCAAAGCCCTGCACGATTTCACCTGCCTCTGCGCCCACCATGTGCAAGCCCACCACGCGGTCGGTGGCGGTGTCCACCACCAGCTTCATGAGGGTGCGCTCGGTGCTGCCGCTCAGGGTGTGTTTCAGCGCTTTGAATTCGGAGCGGAACACGGTGACCGCACCAAACTGCTCACGCGCTTGCGCTTCCGTCAGCCCCACAGTACCCACGTTGGGGTGGGTGAACACGGCGGTGGGAATCAGGTCGTAGGCCATGCTGCGCGGGGCTTTGCCTGCGGCTGGACCCCAGATGTGATCCACCACCACCATGGCTTCGCCCAGCGCCACAGGCGTGAGCTGTACGCGGGCCGTCACATCGCCCACGGCGTAAATGTGGGGCACGTTGGTTTGGTAGTGACCGTTCACGACGATGGCACCTTGCGCACCGGTGACCACGCCCGCCACGTCCAGTCCCAGACCGTTGACGTTGGGCAAGCGGCCGGTGGCATAAAGCACTGCATCGGCGACCAGGGTGTTGCCGTCTTCGAGTTGCAGGTGCAAGCCGTCGGCCTGTTTGTGAATGGCCAGTACACCGGCGTTCAGCCGCAGGTCCACCCCGGCTTTGGTGACCTCTGCCGCCAGAAAGTGGCGCACCTCGTCGTCAAAGCCGCGCAACACTTGTTCTCCGCGGTAGAGCTGTGTGACGTGTGCGCCCAGGCCGTTGAAGATGGACGCAAATTCGCAAGCGATGTAGCCACCGCCCACCACTACCAGCCGCTGGGGGAAGGTGGGGAGGTCAAACATGTCGTTGGACGTGATGACGTGTTCGCGCCCCACAAAGTGCGGCACGTGGGGTGTACCGCCGGGAGCCAGCAAGATGTGCTGTGCCGTGAAGCGCTGGTGACCTGCGCTGCCGTCTGCGTTCAGGGTTGCCAGACCCACCTGATGGTCGCCTTCCAGGCGGGCAAAACCGTTGAACACGGTCACGCCCGAGCCGCGAAGCAGGTTGCTGTACACGCCGTTCAGGCGGCTGATTTCTTTGGCCCGGTTTGCCTTCAGGGTGGCCCAATTAAGTTGGGGGGCATCGCCCTCCCAGCCGTAGCCGTGGGCTTCCTCAAACCCTTCGCCATAGTGAGCTGCATAGCTGTAGAGCTTTTTGGGAATGCAGCCCACGTTCACGCAGGTGCCGCCCAGGCCGTTGGTGCCCAGCGTTTCGGCCAGCGCCACGCCCGCACCGCGCTGGGCGGCCATGCGGGCGGCCCGCACGCCCCCGCTGCCGCCTCCGATCACCATCAAGTCAAAATCGAAACCGCCCATGTGTGCCTGCCATTGCAAAAATGCGCATCATCGCAGCAAGCCTGTTGCCAGTGGTTTGTCAGGCGATTTCGCTGTTGTTCTGGCCTTGAGAGGCCAGTGCGCGGCGTCTGGCCATTTCTCTGCCGGAACCCGTGTTGTTGAGGTAATCCAGCCGCTTCTTTGCCTCGGGGTAGGCCAGTGACTCTTCCAGGATGATGTGATCGGTGTACAGCGCCTCGAAAACGTCGAGTGCGTGGCGCAATTCCGCAGCATCGAACCATTGATTTCCGTTGGCGGCGGCTTCCAGGGCAGGCTCGATTTGCAACCAGTTTTCCTCCAGCCAGCCGTGATCCTGAGTCAGGTGTTTTGCAGCGTGAACGACTTCGGGAACCCCGCTGCTCAGTAACGCCGGGAAGATATGGGTTTCCTCGTCGAGATGGTGTTGCCTTGCTTCGCTGTTGAAGTATCGCAAGACCTGCCTGGCGATTGGTTTGTGGGCAACACTGAGTCCGTCCGCCTCGATTTCGTCGATCAATTGCCGCAACTGAAACAGCTGGCGCTGGATTTCACGGTGCGACTCGTCGAGAAATTCAAAGACATTGGCGGGGGAAGATGGGTTCGCTTTCATGTCAGGCTCCTGGTGGCACATGCCACTGATCTGATTATGAAAATGCTGCGCCGCAGCAACTTGATCTGGCTCAAGGATTTGCGGCGCAGATGAAAACGCTCTCTTAAGGTCAATAGCTGTACACGCCACGGCCGGATTTGCGACCCAGATAGCCTGCTGCCACCATTTCTTTCAGCAGAGGACACGGGCGATATTTGCTGTCGTTGTATTCGTTGAAGTAAACGTTCATGACAGCCAGGCACACATCCAAACCGATCATGTCTGCCAGCGCCAACGGCCCGATGGGGTGGTTGCAGCCCAGTTTCATGCCTGCGTCAATGTCCTCGGCCGAGGCCAGACCTTCAGCCAGCACAAAGAAGGCCTCGTTGATCATGGGCACCAGGATGCGGTTGACCACAAACCCGGGGGCGTTCTTCACGGTGATGGGGGACTTGCCCAGACGCTCAGCCAGCGCTTTGACTGCTTCATGCGTTGCGTCGCTGGTTTGCAGTCCCCGGATGATTTCCACCAGCGCCATCATGGGCACCGGGTTGAAGAAATGCATGCCAATGAAGCGGTCGGCTCGTTGGGTGACTGCTGCCAGTTTGGTGATGGAAATGCTGGAGGTGTTGGTTGCCAGCAGCACTTCAGGCGCCAGAAGATTGTCCAGTTGCTGCAGGATCTTGACCTTCAGCCCTTCGCTCTCGGTTGCGGCTTCGATCACCAATTGCGCTTCTTTGAGGGCTTCATAAGACGTGCTGCCGGTGATCAACTCCAGCGCGGCGATTTTGTCCGCTGCTGACATTTTGTCTTTCTTGATCAGCCGGTCGAGGCTGGATGTCACCGCTGCAATGCCTTTGGCCACAGCGGCTTCGCTGATGTCAACCATGACGACGCGGATGCCACGGGTTGCGCAAGCCTGTGCAATGCCGTTGCCCATGGTTCCAGCACCGATGATGCCGACGGTTTGGATGGACAAGGGGGTGATGGTGCTCATGAATGTGTTCCTGAAAGGTGGTGAATGTGGCTCGATGTTACCCATGCAACATGGCATCTTCAGCCAGAACCCTGGGTTGTGACGCCCGCTTGTTTGACGTGCGTCAATTGAGTTTGCGCAGATTCAGAACATGCTTGCGCCTTCGTTCACTACAATCCTAGGGTTGACCCTTGGGGTCGTCACACCTGTAGAACCAAGTTCCAGAAAGATCTGCATGAGCGAAGCAAGCGTAGACAACAGCCGCCGCAACTGGCTGATCACATCCTGTGCCGTTGGCGGCGCAGGTGCCGCCGCAGTCGCGGTGCCCTTTGTGAGCTCATTCAGCCCGTCAGAGCGAGCGAAGGCGGCGGGGGCTTCAATCGAGGTGGACATTTCTGCTATTCCACCTGGCCAGAAAATCACGGTTGAATGGCGCGGCAAGCCGGTGTGGATCTTCCGACGTACGCCTGAGCAACTTGCAACCCTCGAAAAGACCGAGCCCGAGCTCGCCGACCCCCTCTCTGCTCGGAATGCGTACCCCACACCCGAGTACGCCAAAAACCAGCACCGTTCCATCAAGCCCGAGGTGTTTGTTGGCGTGGGCATTTGTACTCACTTGGGCTGTTCGCCCGGCGAAAAGCTCACCCCCGGCGCTCAACCGTCGTTGCCAGACAATTGGCAGGGCGGTTTTTTGTGTGCTTGCCATGGCTCAACATTTGACGTTGCTGGCCGCGTGTTCAAAAACAAACCCGCTCCTGACAACCTGGAAGTACCTCCCCACATGTATTTGTCGGACACCACGCTGCTGATCGGCGACGACAAAAAAGCGTGAGCTCAGTACTCCATACGCCCAACGCTATTTAAGGTTCATCATGGCTGAATTCAAAGAAGTCCCGGCTGACGCGGCATTGGCCGTTAAAGCGCTGAACTGGGTGGACAACCGGTTCCCTTTGTCCAAGCTCTACAAAGAGCATCTGTCTGAATACTACGCACCCAAAAACTTCAATTTTTGGTATTTCTTTGGTTCCTTGGCTCTGTTGGTGCTCGTGATCCAGATCGTGACCGGTATTTTCCTGGTCATGCACTACAAGCCTGATGCGGCACTTGCCTTTGCGTCGGTCGAGTACATCATGCGGGACGTGCCATGGGGCTGGCTGATTCGTTACATGCACTCAACCGGCGCATCAATGTTTTTTGTGGTCGTTTATCTGCACATGTATCGTGGTTTGATTTACGGTAGTTACCGCAAGCCACGCGAATTGGTCTGGATTTTCGGTTGCGCCATCTTCCTGGTCCTGATGGCCGAAGCCTTCATGGGCTACCTGCTGCCATGGGGCCAAATGAGCTACTGGGGTGCGCAGGTGATCGTGAACTTGTTCTCCGCGATTCCCTTCATCGGCCCTGACTTGGCATTGCTCATCCGTGGCGATTTTGTTGTCGGTGACGCCACCCTGAACCGATTCTTCTCCTTCCACGTGATCGCAGTGCCTCTGGTCTTGCTGGGCTTGGTGGTGGCTCACATCATTGCTCTGCATGAGGTTGGCTCCAACAATCCTGACGGTGTAGAGATCAAAGCGCTGAAGGACAGCAACGGCATTCCGCTCGACGGCATCCCTTTCCACCCCTACTACAGCGTGCATGACATCTTGGGTGTGTCGGTATTCCTGATGGTGTTTTCCGCCATCATCTTCTTCGCGCCTGAACTCGGCGGCTACTTTCTGGAGTACAACAACTTCATCCCCGCTGATCCGCTGACCACTCCTTTGCACATCGCTCCCGTGTGGTACTTCACGCCGTACTACTCGATGCTGCGCGCCGTGACCAGCCAGTTCATGTATGTGCTGGTTGCGGTGGTTCTGTTGGGTGCGTTGCTTGGCGTTGCCAAGATCAAGATGCCTGCGCCACTGAAAATGGGTGTGCTCGGTGCCGCCGTGGTGGCTGTAGCCCTGATGCTGGCGATCGACGCCAAGTTCTGGGGTGTGGTCGTCATGGGTGGAGCCGTCATCATCATGTTTTTCCTACCTTGGCTGGATTACAGCGAGGCCAAATCCATTCGCTATCGCCCTAGCTGGAATGTTTGGTTGTATGGCGTGTTCGTGATCAACTTTTTCATTCTGGGTTATCTCGGTGTGAAGCCTCCCAGCCCTGTGGGCGAGTTGGTTTCGCAAGTAGGCACCCTGTTCTACTTCGGATTTTTCCTGCTCATGCCATGGTGGAGCCGCATTGGCAAATGCAAGCCAGTGCCTACCCGTGTGACGTTTGAAGCGCATTGAAAGAGTTGTGGAGTAACGCTATGAAAAGAATCATCACAGCCCTTTCGCTGGTCGTTGCTTTGGTGGGTGGTGCGCATGCTGCTGGTGCGAGCTTCCCGCTGGACAAGGCGCCGAGTCGCACCAACGACATGGCCGCGTTGCAAAACGGTGCCAAGCTGTTTGTCAATTACTGCCTGAGCTGCCACTCTGCTGCGTTCATGCGGTACAACCGTTTGCGCGATATCGGTTTGACCGAGAAGCAAATCAAGGAAAACCTCATGTTCACCACCGACAAGGTGGGCGATACCATGAAGGCGGCTATTGATCCCAAGCAAGCCAAGGAATGGTTCGGCGCAAATCCACCCGATCTCACTCTGGTTGCCCGCTCACGTGCAAGCGGTGCCGGTTCTGGGTCGGACTATCTGTACACATACCTTCGCACCTATTACCGCGACCCCAACAAGCCCACGGGGTGGAACAACATGGCGTTTCCAAACGTGGGTATGCCACACGTGATGTGGGAGCTGCAGGGTGAGCGTCGTCCCGTTTTTGAAACCGTGTCTGAACACGGCCACGATGTTCAAAAGCTGAAGGGCTGGGAACAGGTCACGCCAGGCATTCTGTCGCCTGCTGAGTTTGATCAAGCCACTGGTGATTTGGTCGCATTCATGCAATGGATGTCAGAGCCTGTGCAAAACACCCGGGTTCGCATTGGTGTCTGGGTGTTGCTGTTCCTGTCCGTGTTCACAGTGATTGCTTGGCGTTTGAACGCGGCGTTCTGGAAAGATATCAAGTAACATCAGCGCGCCCCGGATTTCTGTCCGGATCTGCTGCAGTGGCGATACGCTCAAGGTGTATCGCCACTGTTTTTCATTGAGGGATTCGTTGTCATGATGGTTTTGTATTCGGGTACCACGTGCCCTTTTTCCCACCGCTGCCGTTTTGTCCTGTTCGAGAAAGGCATGGATTTTGAGATCCGCGATGTGGACCTTTTCAATAAGCCGGAAGACATTGCTGTCATGAACCCCTATGGGCAAGTGCCTATTTTGGTCGAGCGCGATCTGATACTTTATGAGTCGAACATCATCAACGAGTACATCGATGAGCGCTTTCCTCACCCACAGTTAATGCCCGGCGATCCAGTCGATCGTGCGCGTGTTCGCCTGTTTCTGTTGAATTTCGAAAAAGAGTTGTTTACCCACGTATCTGTGCTCGAAGCACGGGGCGGCAAGGGCAACGAGAAGGCAGTTGAAAAGGCACGGAGCTACATTCGTGACCGATTGACCCAACTCGCTCCAGTATTTCTGAAGAACAAGTTCATGCTGGGAGACAGTTTTTCAATGCTTGACGTTGCGATTGCACCTTTGCTGTGGCGACTCGATTTTTATGGCATTGAGCTGAGCAAAAATGCAGCGCCTTTGCTGAAATACGCAGAGCGCATTTTCTCCAGACCCGCTTACATCGAAGCGTTGACTCCCTCTGAAAAAGTGATGCGCAAGTAAGCGCTGGGGCAGGGTGCACACTATGACCACTGAGCTTCCATCAACCCGCCCATATTTGATCAGGGCCCTGCACCAGTGGTGCATGGACCACGGGTTTACTCCCTATTTGGCGGTGTCGGTGGACGGATCCGTTAGAGTTCCCAGGCAGCACGTGGTCAATGGAGAAATCGTTCTGAACGTCAGCACAGATGCAACAGGAAGTCTTGCTCTGGGTGATGAGTTCATTGAGTTTAAAGCCAGGTTCGGTGGCGTGTCCCAGTCGGTTGTTGTACCCGTGGGGAGGGTTTCTGCTATCTATGCCCGTGAGAACGGACAGGGCATGGCATTTCCCATCGAACCATCAATACTGGGTGATCTCGCGGTGGAGCCCGATGCATCTGTTGACGAGTTGCCACCCTTTAGTTTGGTTGATGGCTTGTCTGGCTCTGAGTGGAACGGGACGCCTTCAGTGCCTGGAGACAAACCGCGCGGTGGTCCACGTCCTGCCCTCAAGCGGATCAAGTAGAATATTGTCCGTGCCGGTTTAGCTCAGTTGGTAGAGCACTCGCCTTGTAAGCGATAGGTCGTCAGTTCGAATCCGACAATCGGCACCACCCCAATATCTGTTTCGTTGCTGGTGGTTTCACTCACTCAGCACTTTGACCCGTATTTTTACGGCGTTGCCCGTAGCATGCTGGAGTCTGGCTTCCAAATCAGGGAGTATCTGGCGCAACTTGCAAGCAGCAGCGCCGCTGCGGACCAGCAAGCACCACGTGCCTTCGTCAGCAGGGCCTGGAGTCACAAGTTTTCTGAGTCCGATTGGCAGCAGTGACTCTACGATGATCATGCGCTGCTTGGATTGTTCCAGCAATGCGCTCAAGTGCGCGAGCACGGGTGAGTCTGCAACGGCCTTCGTCAGGGAGACGGAGAGTTGTTGGGGGCTTGATGCTGTGCGCATCACATCAATGCGAAGGTGACCATGCATTTGATTATCACGGACCCTTGGTTCGCCAAAAACCGAGCACTACACATATCTGGTTTGCGACTGTTTGCCTTTGCCACCGCTACCGTGCTGCTTGTCATTTTTGCATCGTTGGCGGTGTACCACTTGGTCATCGTTCACGGAGCCAGACAGGGCTGGCCCATAGTCACCCCGTTGGCGGGAATGGTTTCCAGCGTTGAGCGCCAGAGCCAGGAGCGATATCTTCGGGAGAATCTGGATGCAATGGCTACCAAGCTGGGTGAAATGCAGGCGCGTATCGTGCAGTTGGACGCCCTGGCCGAGCGCTTGGCGGCGACGGCGGGCCTGCCTGCTTTGGATGCCAAGAGCAAAGCTGGATCAGGCGGGGTCCTGCTGAATCAACGAAACCTCTCGATGGATGAATTGCGCTCGAGCATAGATTTTTTTATCAACATGCCCAGATCAGTGCAGATCGACTGAACGACGTGGAGAGGCAGTTCTTCATTGATCGCGTTCGCAAAGCACTGCTGCCCACGGAATGGCCGGTCAGGGACGCCCGCGCGGGCTCGGGCTTTGGATGGCGGATTGACCCCATGACTGGACAACGTGCTTTGCACACCGGGTTGGACTTCGCTGCCGACACTGGAGCCCCCATATTGGCGGCGGCGGGTGGGGTTGTCGTTGTCCAAGAGTTTCACCCAGCCTATGGTCAGATGGTGGAAATCGATCATGGCAAGGAACTCATCACCCGATATGCCCATGCGTCGCGCGTGGCAGTCAAAGTTGGCGACATTGTCAAGCGTGGACAGCACATTGCGGATGTTGGCTCAACAGGTCGCTCAACCGGACCACATCTGCACTTCGAAGTATGGCTGTCGGGTATTGCGCAAGACCCACAGTTGTTTCTGGATGCGGGTCGCGCCTCCGCAAACAGACCGGAAATCACTGCGCAGCGCGGTGCATCACCCTAATTCGCGCTCTGCTCAGGCCACAGGCATGACGATTATTTGCGACGGGGGTGGGGTTTAAAATCTGTCCCAAAGCACCACTTGCTGCACGGCTTGAGGTTTCCTCGCCAGCGTCCCATCCAACAATCAGAAGCCTTCTGTGTCATCAGACTGATAGCTGATGCCGCGATAGATCAAAATTCATGGCTACCAATTTCCTCACCAAAATTTTCGGCAGTCGCAATGACCGCCTTCTGAAAACATACCGCAAGACGGTTGCCAGAATCAACGCACTGGAGACAACTTTAGAGCAGTTGTCTGACGACGCACTTCAGGCAAAAACCGACGAATTCAAACAACGCCACGCCAATGGGGAAACCCTGGATGCGTTATTGCCGGAGGCCTTCGCGGTGGTTCGGGAAGCCAGCAAACGCGTCATGAAGATGCGTCATTTCGATGTGCAATTGGTCGGTGGCTTGGCTCTGCACAGCGGCAAAGTCGCTGAGATGAGGACAGGCGAGGGTAAAACACTGACAGCAACGCTGCCTGTGTACCTCAACGCTTTGACCGGAAGAGGCGTGCACGTAGTCACCGTGAACGATTATCTGGCCAGCCGTGACGCAGAATGGATGGGCAGGCTGTACGGGTTTCTGGGTTTGACTGTGGGCATGAACTTGCCCCAGATGCAGCGGGCTGAAAAGCAGGCGGCTTACGCCGCAGACATTACATACGGCACGAACAACGAGTTTGGTTTCGATTACCTTCGTGACAACATGGTGTATGAGGCGGTAGACCGGGTTCAGCGAAAACTGAATTACGCTATTGTTGACGAGGTGGATTCGATTCTGATCGATGAAGCACGCACCCCGTTGATCATCAGTGGACAGGCTGAAGATCACACGGCTTTGTATCTTGCGATCAATCGGGTGGCTCCCATTCTCACCCGTCAGGAGGGCGAGGCAGACCCGCGAACCGGCGAGGGCGTGACCAAACCGGGAGACTTCACGCTCGACGAAAAATCCCACCAAATTTTTCTGACTGAACAAGGGCACGAAACCGCTGAGCGTATTTTGGCCTCGACCGGTTTGCTGCCGGAGGGTGCCTCGCTTTACGACCCAGCCAATATTTCATTGATGCATCACTTGAATGCATCGTTGCGCGCGCACCATGTTTACCACCGCGACCAGCATTACGTGGTTCAGGATGGTGAGATCGTCATCGTTGACGAGTTCACCGGGCGCTTGATGACCGGGCGCCGCTGGAGTGACGGACTGCATCAGGCGGTCGAGGCCAAAGAGGGCGTTCAAATCCAGGCTGAAAATCAAACGCTTGCCTCCATAACCTTCCAGAACTACTTCAGGCTTTACGACAAGTTGTCGGGCATGACAGGCACCGCAGACACTGAAGCGTATGAGTTCCAGGAAATCTACGGTCTGGAGACGGTGGTCATGCCCCCCAACCGGCCCAGTCGTCGGGACGATCAACTGGATCGCGTGTACAAGACCACCCCCGAAAAATACACGGCCGCGATTGCCGACATCCGCGAATGTCACGAGCGCGGACAGCCTGTGTTGGTGGGTACGTCGTCTATTGAAAATTCGGAGATCATTTCCGGGTTGCTTGACCAAGCCGGTCTACCCCACCAGGTGTTGAACGCTAAACAACATGCTCGGGAGGCTGACATCATCATTCAGGCCGGTCGGCCCAAGATGATCACCATCGCCACAAACATGGCCGGTCGCGGTACCGACATCATGCTCGGGGGGAACCTTGAGAAGCTGGTGCTGGCTGTTGAGGCAGACCCTCTATTGGACGAAGGCACTCGCGCAGCACGTGTGAGTGAAGTGCGTCAGCAATGGGAAAAGGACCACGAGTTGGTCAAGTCTCTCGGCGGCCTGCGCATCATCGCCACTGAGCGTCATGAGTCGCGCCGCATCGACAACCAGTTGCGCGGACGTTCTGGTCGGCAGGGTGACCCCGGTTCCTCCCGCTTTTATCTGAGCCTCGACGATTCCCTGATGCGCATTTTTGCAGGCGATCGCGTCCGAGCCATCATGGATCGACTCAAGATGCCCGAGGGGGAGGCCATTGAAGCGGGCATCGTGACTCGGAGCATTGAGTCCGCGCAGCGTAAGGTTGAGGCGCGGAACTTTGACATCCGCAAGCAGTTGCTGGAGTATGACGATGTCTCAAACGATCAGCGCAAAGTCATCTATCAGCAACGCAACGACATTTTGGATGCGACTGATCTGAAGGAGCAAATCACCTCCTTACGTGAAGGGTGCTTCACAGATCTTGTGCGCCAGTACGTACCAGTGGAGAGCGTGGAAGAGCAGTGGGACCTGCCCACGCTTGAAAAAGTGCTGAAAGATGAGTGGTCCGTCGAGGTGCCTTTGCAATCACTGTTGGACTCGGCAGATTCCCTCACGGATGAAGACATCGTCTCCCGTGTGGTGGATACTGCCCATCACGCTTATGACTCCAAACTGCAACTCGCTGGCGAGGACAACTTCCAGTCATTCCAGCGCATGGTGCTGCTGCAAAGCCTCGATACCCATTGGCGGGAGCATCTGAGCGCACTTGACTATTTGCGCCAAGGCATTCACTTGCGTGGGTATGCTCAGAAGCAGCCTAAGCAGGAATACAAACGCGAGGCCTTCGAGTTGTTCGGCCAATTGCTGGACAGTGTGAAAAACGAAGTGACCCGCGTACTCATGAACGTCAGGGTGCAATCAGGGGACCAACTGAACGAAGCCGCGCAGCAAATTGAAGAGCGGGCTGAGCACATTTCCAACATCGTCTACACCGCCCCGACCGAAACAGGCGAAGTTGAAACAATTGTGGATGCACAAACTGCTGGGCCAAGAAGTGCTGCGTCAGATGTCCCGCGTGTCGGTCGAAACGAGCCTTGTCCCTGTGGCAGTGGCCAGAAGTACAAGCACTGTCACGGCAAGTTGGCCTGATGTTTCATATGGAGTGCAGACCATGCCAGTGAATTTGCCCATTCCCTCTGCCAACGAACTGCAGCCAGTGTCCGGCTTGCAGCTGGGTGTGACAGAAGCCGGTGTGCGCAAGGCCAACCGCAAAGACCTCACGGTGTTGTTGTTGGATGAGGGGGCCACAGTTGGGGCTGTGTTCACTCAGAACCGGTTTTCCGCCGCGCCAGTTCAGGTATGCCTTGAACATTTGACCAGCGGTGCCGCCATACGTGCGATGGTCATCAACACCGGCAACGCCAACGCGGGCACAGGTGTGGAAGGCCTCTCGCGTGCCCGGTCAGTGTGTGATGCCATGGCAGCCCGTTTGGGAGTGACCGCTCAGCAGGTGCTACCGTTTTCAACCGGGGTGATCATGGAGCAATTGCCTGCCGATCGTGTGATCGCTGGCTTGTCGGCAGCCATCGGCGACGCCAGTGCGAATAACTGGTTGCGTGCGGCTCAGGCCATCATGACCACAGACACCCAGCCCAAGGCCATCAGCCGCCAAGTGATGCTGGGCGGCCGTTCCGTGACCGTTACAGGCATGGCCAAGGGCGCTGGCATGATCCGCCCGAATATGGCCACCATGCTGGGCTTCGTTGCCACCGACGCCAGCCTGGATCCAGGTTTGGTACAGCCACTGTGCAAATCCTTGGCTGACCAGTCCTTCAATCGGGTGACGGTGGACGGCGATACTTCCACCAATGATTCCTTCCTTCTGGTAGCCACTCACCAAGCCGGGAACCCGCAAATCACCGATCTTTCCAGTGCCGATGGTGCGGCCCTGACGGCAGCCTTGCTCGCAGTGGCTCAGCACCTGGCCCACGCCATGGTTCGAGATGGCGAGGGAGCCACCAAATTCATCAGCATCCGGGTGGAGGGGGGCAAATCCACCGTCGAATGCTTGAAGGTAGCCTATGCCATCGCACATTCGCCTTTGGTGAAAACGGCTTTTTTTGCAAGCGATCCCAACTTGGGCCGCATCCTGGCCGCTGTAGGTTATGCAGGCATCACCGATCTTGACCAAGGCCTGATTGAATTGCACCTGGATGATGTGCATGTGGTCACGCGCGGTGGCCGCCATCCCAACTACCAAGAGGCCGATGGTGCCCGCGTGATGGCGCAGGCTGAAATCACGGTACGTGTGGGCTTGGGGCGTGGGAACTGCACCGACACGGTCTGGACCTGCGATTTCAGCCACGACTACGTCACCATCAACGCTGACTATCGCTCATGAGCGATGCACTGGAACGTGTTCTCGTCCGTGTGGATGCTCTGCTGACACGCTTGGAGGCCGTATTACCCGGTGCGGCAACTGTGATAGAGCCCGATTGGCAGGCTTCAGTGGCGTTTCGATACCGTCGCCGTGGGGCTGCGCCAGGGCGGTTAGATCCCGTGAAGCTGGTGGCGTCTTTGCAATTGACCGACGTGTGCGAGGTCGAGGCGCAGAAAGAAAAGGTCGTGCGCAACACCCAGCAGTTTGTTAATGGCAGGCCCGCCAACAACGTGTTGCTGACAGGCGCTCGTGGTACCGGGAAATCGTCACTGATCAAAGCTTGCCTGAACGAATTCGCCCCCAGTGGATTGCGTTTGATCGAGGTGGACAAGGCGGATCTGGTGGATTTGCCTGATCTCATCGACTTGGTGGGTGCCCGGCCCGAGCGCTTCATTGTGTTTTGCGATGACCTGAGCTTTGATGAGGGCGAGTCGGGTTACAAGGCATTGAAATCCATTCTGGATGGCTCGGTGTCTGCTACCAGCGCCAATGTGCTGATTTATGCCACCAGCAACCGCCGTCACCTGCTTCCCGAATATATGAAGGACAACCTCAGCTATACCCACACCGACGATGGAGAGGTGCATCCGGGCGAGGTGATTGAGGAAAAAATTTCCTTGTCCGAGCGCTTTGGGTTGTGGGTCAGCTTTTATCCGTTCAGCCAGGAGGAGTACTTGGCCATCGTGAACCAATGGTTGCAACACTTCGGTGTGCCTTTGGTCGATGTCGGCGCAGCCCGACCACAGGCGCTGGTATGGGCGCTGGAGCGCGGCTCGCGGAGCGGGCGTGTGGCCTATCAGTTCGCACGCGACTTTGCCGGAGGCCGGGGCGCTTGAGCCCCTGCGTGTTGGCCATGTTTCCCCGTTCCGAAACGTTGGTGGTGGACCCAGATGTGGCGAGAGAGGCTTGCCCGCAAGGTGCGCGATCTCGCTCTTGCACAGATGTGGCAGTGGGCATTCTGGTGCAGCCTGACGGTCAGTTTCTGTTGACCACACGCCCTCCAGGCAAATCGTATGAGGGGCACTGGGAGTTTCCTGGGGGTAAGTTGGAATCCGGTGAAACCGTGGTGGAGGCACTGACGCGCGAGCTGTACGAGGAGCTGGGCATTCAGGTTAAAGTCATTGAACGCTGGCGCGAGCAGACGGTGGACTATCCGCATGCTCTGGTTCGCCTGCACTTCTGTAAGGTCACCCGCTGGCAGGGCGAGTTGGTGATGCGGGAAGGTCAGCAATGTGCGTGGCAACGGTTGCCGGTTTCGGTGGCACCACTTCTTGCTGGCACTATTCCAGTGCTACGATGGCTAGCCAATTAGATAGCTAACTATTTAATATAGACGGGTTCCATAGCCCGCTTTCATTGATAACATTATCTGGACTGGTATCGGGTGGTGCGGCATCCGGCAGCCGGAAATCTTCACTGGCCCAGCTACCCAAATCGCCCAGCTTGCACCGTTCGCTGCAAAACGGCCTGAATGCGTTGTGGGTCGCGTAAACGCTGGGCCCGCGGCATTGTGGGCACACCACAGTGCGTATGGCAGATGAAACGTTGCCCCGGTTCATGAGCACATGGTCAGCTCAAACGATGCATCTTCTGTTGATGCATGAAGTCGGTCGTCTTCTCCCAAACGCATCATGCGAACCGACACCATCAGCCTGTTGCCGCTGATCTCGGGCACAAGCCCACTGTCAGCAGGCAGGCGGAGTCTGAGCAATTGAAACGTGCGGCCTTGAGGAAGGTTCTGCTGAAACTGCCCAGCTGTGACCACCACTTTTTGTGGCATGCCGGAGTCCCGCAACATTTGCAACAGAAAGGCAATCCCCTCCGATATCGGTTGTACTGTCTGACACCACCGTGTGAGGTCGGCGCGGCGCACATGGGCAGGTTTGTGCTGCCAGTCGAAATATGCCGGCAAGTCAAACTCACAGGTGCCGCCGGGAATCGAAATACGGCTGCGGATACCCATCAACCAGTCGTTCTCGGTGAGAGTCTGGCCGGTTTTTCCCACGAGTTGGCTCAGGTTTGTGAAATAGGTGTCAATTTGCGCCACCACTTGGTCCAGTGCCTGTTCAGAAATGGCTGGGTTGCCCCGGTACCCGTTGAGCATTTGCTTTTGCTTGTCCAGGTCTTTCAGGACGTCTGACTTCATGTCGGCGCGTGAGGCCACATCCATCATTTCAAACAGGGTATGCAGGGCAAAGTGATGGTCCAGCGCATCGTCGCGCGCCACCAAGGCCACCAACCGCTGGAACAGGTGCTCCAACCTGAGGTAGGTGCGTATGCGTTCGTTGAAAGGGTACTCGTAAAGAATCACGGTGAAAGCGCAGCGAGGGGTTGGGGGCAGTCGAACATCATAGTCCCAGCGAGCGGGCCAAGGCCTGTACAGACACAGACAATTCGGGCAGGGTGGCGTGGTCGTTTGCCAACACGGCATCGGCCGCTGCCAGCCGAAGTTGGCGGGGCGCTTGTGCCCGTATGACCGCCCAAGCCGCTTCAGCACTCCAGCCGTTGCGTTCCTGAACCCGTTGGACCTGCATGGATTCGGAGCAGTCCACCACAACCACTTGGTCGCATAGGGAACGCCAGTGGCCAGATTCAACCAAGAGAGGTACGTCTATCACCACCACCGGTTGAGTGGAACGGGCCAACGCTTGTTTGACCGCCTCAAGCACGAGGGGGTGAACAATGTTCTGAAGTTGCTGGCGCACCTCAGGCTCAGTAAAAACCAGGTTGCGCATGAGTGCTCGGTCCAAGGCACCTTCGCTGGTAATGAATTCCTTGCCAAAGGTATGTGATATGGCGGGTATGGCAGCACCACCCGGTGCGGTCACAGCGTGCGCCAAGGCATCGGCATCAACGACGGCGGCACCATGCGTGGTCAGCAAACGGGCTACTGTGCTTTTGCCGCTGCCAATGCCTCCGGTCAAACCCAAGAGTTGCCGTGCCATCAAAGGCCCACAAATTCAAGCATACGGCTTGGCGTTGCCCACATTGCGGTGAAGCCTGCCGCAGCCAGAAATGGGCCAAAGGGCACATAGCCCCCCTCGCGCAGGTGACTTGCAAACTTCATGGCAATGCCCACCACTGCGCCAACCACCGAGGCCATCAGGATGATGGGGACCAGTGCTTGCCAGCCAAACCACGCGCCCAGCGCTGCAAACAACTTGAAGTCACCATAGCCCATGCCGTCTTTGCCTGTAGCCAGCTTGAATGCCCAGAAAACCGTCCAAAGTGACAGGTATCCGGCAACAGCCCCCCAAAATGCCTGCAGCAATGGCACGTCCGTCCAACCGAGAGCTGACATACACAAGCCGCCCCACAGCAGTGGAAGAGTCAGGTCATCTGGCAGCAACGTGGTGTCCCAATCAATCACTCCCAGCGTGAGCAGCACAGCCGCAAAGGCACACCACGCAAGACCTGTGGGCGTCATGCCCCAATGCGCCACACACGCCGCAAACAGAGCGCCAGTGAGCAACTCGATCAGCGGATACCGCAGGGAAATTCCCGTTCCGCAGGCTGAGCACTTTCCGCGCAACAACATGTAACTGATCACTGGCAAGTTCTCGTACCAGCGAATGCGGTGTCCACACTTGGTACAGGCGGATCGAGGGGCCCACAAGTTGTAAACGGGTACTTCCGGTACCTCAGTCCCAGACAAAGCGGCGCATTCTTGTGCCCACTGCCGTTCCATCATTTTGGGCAAGCGGTAGATCACCACATTCAAAAAACTGCCGATCAGCAACCCCAGCAGAGCGCCGATGGCGATATCAAACTCCGGTGACACAGCCATCAAACCACCTGACCCAGTTTGAAAATGGGGAGGTACATGGCCACCACAATGCCGCCAATCAGACCACCCAGAAAAACAATGATGATGGGCTCCATCAGGCTGGAAAGGCCCGCCACCATGTCATCGACTTCGGCTTCGTAAAAGTCGGCCGCTTTGCCCAGCATGTGGTCAATGGAACCAGATTCTTCGCCAATGGCGCACATTTGAAGCACCATGCTGGGGAACACATTGGCGTTGGTCATGGCCGCAGTCAGGCTTGTACCACTGGATACCTCTTTTTGAATCTTGTCGGTGGCAGCTTGGTAAACCGAGTTGCCTGAAGCCCCCCCCACAGAGTCGAGCGCCTCCACCAAGGGCACACCTGCCGCAAACATGGTGGCCAATGTCCGTGTCCAGCGTGCAATGACGGACTTTTCCACCAGTACACCAAAAATGGGCATCTTCAGCATCACCCGGTCCATGAACATTTGCACCTTTTCACTGCGCTTCCACGCCTGCATGAAGAAGTAAAAACCGCCGCCGATCACACCGAAGATCAGCCACCAATAGGCCACAAAAATTTCACTGATGGCCATCACAAAAAGCGTAGGCGCCGGCAAGTCGGCACCAAACGAGGTGAAAGTTTCCTTGAATGCTGGGATCACAAAAATCATGATCACGGCCACCACCACAAACGCCACGACAACCACTGAGATGGGGTACATCAAGGCCGATTTGATCTTTGACTTGATCGCTTCTGTCTTTTCCATGTAGACAGCCAAGCGATCCAGCAGCTGGTCCAAAATGCCTGCGGCCTCACCCGCTTCGACAAGGTTGCAGTACAGGTTGTCGAAGTACATGGGAAATTTGCGGAAGGCTGCGTTCAATGATGTGCCGGTCTCGACATCCATTCTGATGTCATTGAGCAGTTTGGCGACGCTGGCGTTGGCGTTGCCCCTCCCGACGATATCGAACGCCTGCAGAAGCGGTACACCTGCCTTCATCATGGTGGCAAGTTGACGCGTGAATATGGCCAAGTCTTTTGGCCTAATTTTCTGCCCACTTGCCATGCGTCGCTTTTTGATTTTGGTGGGCAATATCCCTTGCCTGCGCAGTGAGGCTTGGACCTGGTTCTCGCCCATGGCCCGAGTCTCGCCGCGTACTATCTTGCCGTTGCGGTCTTTGCCCTGCCATTCAAAAACGACTTCTTTGCTTCCGGATTTGGCGGTGGTTGCCATTCGAGGCCTTTGGTAAGAGTGTCTGAGCTTGGAATGTCAATCGTTGGTACAACCCAGCACTTCTTCGAGTGAGGTGACGCCCAGCTTCACTTTGTGCAAACCTGATTGGCGTAGCGAGCGAACCCCTTCGCGTCTGGATTGCGCTGCAATTTCCAGTGCACTGCCGCCGGCCAAAATGATTCGCTGCATTTCCTCTGTGATGGGCATGACTTGGTATATACCAACCCGACCTTTGTAGCCATTGTTGCAAGCAGAGCAACCCACCGGCTTGTAAGGTGCCCACGAGCCGTCCAGCTCATCTGGCAAAAATCCCGCATCGGTCAATGCCTTCCCAGGCAGATCTGCAGGCAACTTGCAGTGGGGGCATAGCCGACGTGCGAGTCTCTGTGCGGTGATGAGAATCACGCTCGAAGCAATGTTGAACGGAGCTATTCCCATGTTCAACATGCGCGTCAGCGTTGTGGGGGCGTCATTGGTATGGAGAGTGGAAAGCACCAGATGGCCCGTCTGGGCAGCTTTGATGGCGATATCAGCCGTTTCCAGGTCGCGGATCTCGCCCACCATGATGATGTCAGGGTCTTGCCGAAGGAATGATTTGAGCGCAGCGGCAAACGTCAGCCCCGCTTTGTCGTTGACGTTCACTTGATTGACGCCGGGCAAGTTGATTTCCGACGGGTCTTCCGCAGTGGAAATGTTCACGCCTGGCTGGTTGAGCAAGTTCAGGCAGGTGTACAGTGAGACTGTTTTGCCCGACCCCGTGGGGCCGGTGACAAGTACCATGCCGTAGGGGCGACCAATGGCCGAGAGCAGCTTTGCTTTTTCGTCCGGCTCGTAACCCAACGCGTCAATGCCCAGTTTTGCACTGCTAGGATCCAAGATGCGGATCACAATCTTCTCACCAAACAGTGTTGGGAGAGTGCTGACTCGAAAGTCAATCACCTTGTCTGGACCCACCTTCAGCTTCATGCGGCCGTCTTGGGGGATCCGTTTTTCGGAGATATCCATCCGCGAGATCACTTTGATTCGGGATGCCAGCTTTTCCTTGATGGCCACAGGCGGCGACGCAATCTCCCGCAGTTCGCCGTCAACACGAAATCGCACTCTGTAAGTGTGCTCGTAGGGTTCAAAGTGCAAGTCGGACGCCCGCATGCTGAAGGCATCGAGCAACATTTTTTGCAGAAATTTGACTATGGGCGCGTCTTCTACATCGCCATTGTTTTTGTCCGCTGGCTCTGCTGTGGCGGTTTCCACCAATTCATCATCGAACTCAAAATCTCCGCCAATAATGGTGTCCATGGCTTTCGACACAGAGGCGGTCTGCTGTTCTACCAGAGTCAGCAGCTTGTTGTACTCCGCGATGACCCAGTCCACTCCCATCTGAGAAGCGAATTTGATTTTCTCGGCCACTTGCTGGTCGCCAGGGTCAGCAGTAGCGATCGTCAGCCGGTTCCCCTTCTTGGACAGCACCACAACTCTGTGTTCAGCACAAAATTTGCTGTCAAGAGAATCCTTCGGGAGTTTGAGAACGTCGATGGCATCCAGATCCACCAGCGGTGCCCCGAATGCCGAAGAGACCACATGCGCCAAATCGCTGGCCGAGACAGAGCCTGAACCGGTCAACTCCGCAATAAAGCTGGTACGGTTGGTCTGCGCCTTGCGGAACAGGGCTTCAGCAGTGGCCTGATCGAGCTTGCTGGCAGCAATCAATGCGCGCCCCAAGCCTGGAAGGGCCATGGAGGTCGGCGTCGTGGTATGGGTATCTGCAGCTGCCATAGCCTTGTAATCTAGCGCAATTGTTCGTTGGTTTCCGTATCCACATGCTCAAACGGCAGTAATGATCGGTTGGCGTGTCAATTTCCCCCCAATTCCCATGGCCTACCAAACTTTGTAACATTCAACTCCACCAGTTCGATTCTCGGTTGAGACGTCTTTTGGCTGTCATTCGGTGAGTGGTGTCCATGCACGGGGTTTAGAGCGCCCAACAGGGCTGTGTGCCGTGCTGAACGCAGCTGGGCCAAGGGAGCCAAGCTGACTGCCATAGCGCTGAACGATTACAAAACCGACTTTCTGGCCGCTGACGCGCAAGACACGGATGCGATCGTTCTGCGCGTGATGAACGGTGCTCTCATGCGCACCCGCAACAAGGTGCAACTCTCCATTGTGTACCCCTGCGACAGTTCTTCAGCCTTGAGGTCGCAAATCTAATGCGCAGGATCGGCTTGGCAACTGCACCAAATCGAGGTTAGGTTAGCATCCAGGCCGTAAAAGCGTAGATACCAGTCGCCCTCATAAGCCATTCAAATGCCCTTGTCGGAGCTTTGGAGGCCTCTGTGTGAACGGTGAACCTTGGCAAGGCTAGTATCGTGCTCCAGAGAAACAGCGCGTCAGGCTTGGCGCCCTTGAAGGGATGCCGCCAAATCGGTCAGAGCCGTTTTGAATGGGCTGCAGGGAAATATGCTGAGAGCATCGATGGCCCGCTGCGCTTCGCGCCACGCTGCCGCTCGGCTGGACGCGATGGCGCCCGTGAAGCGGATGACGGCCAAAACCTCGTCCAGTTTTGCGTCTGAGGAGTGCTCAATGGCCGCGGTCAAGAGGGCCCGTTGCGGGCCGGTCGCCTTTTCCAGAGCGTGAATGATAGGCAGGGTGACCTTGCCTTCTCGTAAATCGTCCCCCAGGTTTTTTCCCATCGAGTCGGCACTGCCTTCGTAGTCGAGCACATCGTCAATCACCTGAAATGCCGTGCCAAGTGCCCGTCCGTAGTCTGCACAAGCCTTCTCGATGAGGCTTGGCTGGCCAGAGACGATGGCAGGCAGCCTGGCACTTGCTTCAAACAACTTGGCGGTTTTTGATCGAATCACGTGCAAGTAGCTGTCTTCGGTCAGCCCCGCGTCGCGCATGTTGACCAGTTGCTGGACTTCACCCTCTGCAATGACGTTGGTGGCCTCGGCCAGCACCTCCATCACCCGCACGTGCCCGACTTCCACCATCATTTGAAATGCGCGGGAGTACAAAAAATCCCCCACCAGCACGCTGGCAGCGTTTCCAAACAACTCGTTGGCAGTGTCTCTGCCTCGGCGCAGGGTCGACTCATCTACAACGTCGTCGTGCAAAAGTGTCGCGGTGTGGATGAACTCCACCACCGCCGCCAGGGTGTGCCGGTTGTTGTGTACATGCCCCAGTGCACCGCTTATCAGCAGCAAGAGCGCAGGCCGCAAGCGTTTGCCACCCGCAGAGATGATGTATTCGCACACCTTGCCGACAAGAGGGACTCCGGTGCTGAGTTTGGCCGCGATGACGCGGTCAACCTCAACCATGTCTGGTGCGACCAAAGCCAACGGAGAGGGCGTGTGTGTGATGGTGGAAGTCAATTGTGCAGACGGCAGTTGTTGCCGGATTATAAAAACCAGCTCAAGCCGATAGCGTTTGAGGCGCTAAGTGCAAGGTGTTGAGTGGCTTCATGGCGAATACTGCTGTGCGTGCTAAAATCTTGGGTTCGGTGGAAATTCGTCTGCCGATATCACTGATAGAGGTTCATATGTACGCGGTCATAAAAACCGGTGGCAAGCAATACAGAGTTGCTGCTGGCGAAAAAATTAAAGTAGAACAGATTGCTGCGGATGTGGGCCAGGAAATCGTGATCGATCAGGTTTTGGCTGTTGGCAACGGCAGCGAGATCAAGATCGGCACGCCCCTGGTATCCGGCGCATCTGTGACGGTCACGGTGTTGGCGCATGGTCGCCACGACAAAGTGCACATCTTCAAGATGCGCCGTCGCAAGCACTACCAAAAGCGCCAAGGGCACCGTCAGAATTTCACCGAACTGCAGATCGCATCGATCGCTGCTTAAGGGGTAACGAAAAATGGCACAGAAAAAAGGCGGCGGCTCCACGCGAAACGGTCGGGACTCCAAGCCAAAAATGCTCGGCGTCAAAGCATTTGGTGGCGAGGCAGTGTCTGCCGGTTCCATCATCGTGCGTCAGCGCGGCACGCGCTTCCACGCAGGCAACAACGTCGGCATGGGCAAAGACCACACCCTGTTTGCCACGGTTGATGGCCATGTCAATTTCGCCATCAAGGGCGAGTTGAATCGCCACGTGGTCAGCATCATCCCAGCCTGAGCAACTCGTTTGCATCCGGTCAAAGGCCCGCTTGCGGGCCTTTTTTGCTGGTGAAAACTTTTTAAGAGACCGCCATGAAGTTCGTTGACGAAGCCTACATCGACATCTTTGCCGGAGACGGGGGCAATGGTTGCGCATCGTTCCGTCACGAAAAATACAAAGAATTTGGCGGTCCGGATGGCGGCGACGGTGGCCGTGGAGGCCACATATACGCTGTCGCCGACCCCAATCTGAACACGCTGGTGGACTACCGATACTCGCGCCGCTACGAGGCCAGAAAAGGCGAGCACGGCAAGGGTTCCGACATGTTCGGCGTCAAGGGGGATGACATCACCCTGAAGCTGCCTGTGGGTACCATCGTGATGGATGCCGTCACGGGAGAGGTGCTGCACGAACTGCTGGTGCCTGGCGAGCAGATCATGTTGGCCAAAGGGGGGGATGGTGGCTTTGGTAACATGCATTACAAAAGCTCCATCAACCGCGCACCCCGCCAGAAAACCCCTGGCTGGCCGGGAGAGCGCAAAGAGTTGAAGCTGGAGTTGAAGGTGCTGGCCGATGTGGGATTGCTGGGTATGCCCAATGCTGGGAAATCCACCCTCATTGCGGCCATTTCCAACGCCCGCCCCAAAATCGCAGATTACCCTTTTACCACCTTGCATCCCAATCTGGGCGTGGTGCGTGTGGGGCCTGAGAAGAGTTTCGTGGTGGCTGATGTCCCTGGCCTCATCGAAGGTGCCGCTGAAGGTGCCGGTTTGGGTCACCAGTTTTTGCGCCACCTACAGCGCACCCATTTATTGCTGCACATGGTGGACGTGGCGCCGTTTGATGAATCGGTAGACCCCGTGGCGCAGGCCAAAGCCATCGTCAAAGAGCTGAAAAAGTATGACAAGGCCCTGCACGATAAACCGCGCTGGCTGGTGTTGAACAAGCTCGATATGGTGCCTGCTGACAAGCGCGAAGCCTTGGTGAAAGATTTTGTGAAGCGTTACCGGCACAAAGGCCCCGTGTTTGAAATTTCGGCACTCACCCGAGAAGGCTGCGAGCGGTTGGTGCAGGCCGTGTACGAGCATGTGGCCAAAACACAGCGTGGCATGTTGCCCGAGGCAGAGGTGGACCCCCGTTTTGCCTAGTGTCAGTACAGGTGTAGCAAACTATTGAATGAAATCAAGCGGTATAGGCATATTTTTCATGAAATTTACGCAAGACCCGGTTCTGCTGCAGCAAGCCCATCGCATCGTGGTCAAGGTCGGCTCGAGCCTGGTGACCAACGAAGGGCGCGGTTTGGATGAAGGTGCCATTGGTCACTGGTGTGAGCAGTTGGCTGCTCTTGTCAAGCAAGGCCGCGAGGTCATCATGGTCAGCAGCGGAGCGGTAGCCGAGGGCATGAAGCGCCTGGGCTGGTCGGTTCGACCCAAAGAAATTCACGAACTGCAAGCCGCTGCCGCCGTCGGGCAGATGGGTTTGGTGCAAATGTACGAAACAAAATTGCGCGAGAGTCACATTGGCAGCGCGCAGGTCCTCCTGACCCATGCTGACCTGGCCGACCGCGAGCGATATCTGAATGCCCGCTCCACCTTGTTGACTTTGCTGCAACTGGGCGTCGTGCCGGTCATCAACGAGAACGACACGGTCGTCAACGATGAAATCAAATTTGGCGACAACGACACGCTCGGCGCTTTGGTGGCCAATCTGGTTGAGGCGGACGTGCTGATCATCCTCACGGATCAAAAAGGCTTGTTCACCGCAGATCCACGGCGCGATCCGGCTGCCACGTTTGTCCACGCCGCACGCGCAGGCGATCCCGATCTGGAGCGTATGGCGGGTGGTGCTGGCAGTGGCATTGGCAAAGGCGGGATGATCACCAAGATACTGGCTGCCAAGCGCGCGGCAGGTTCAGGGGCCTCCACCCTAATTGCCTGGGGGCGAGAGCCCGATGTGCTGTTGCGCTTGGCAAAAGGTGAGCCGATAGGCACCTGGTTGCTTGCGCAAACCCCCAAAAATCAGGCACGCAAACGCTGGATGGCCGATCACCTGCAGATGCGGGGTTCAGTCACGGTGGACGATGGTGCTGTGCTTAAGCTTGTGGATGAAGGAAAAAGTTTGCTGCCCATAGGCATGACTGCCGTGGAAGGGGATTTTTCCAGGGGTGACGTGATCGCCATCCGTGCGCCATCTGGTCTGGAGATAGCGCGTGGCTTGGCCAATTACGCCAGCGCAGAGGCGCGCCTGTTGTGCCGCAAACCATCGTCCGAGTTTGAGCGTTTGCTTGGCTACGTGGCCGAGACTGAAATGGTTCACCGCACCAACCTTGTCCTCACAAAGACCGCTGAAGGTTGACCTCGCCAACCCGCAAGACCGGGTCTGCGTCAGTCAGCCTTGTTGTGGGTGGGGATCGAAACTGGCCCCGGGGGGCAGCTCCATGCCGGGCGGGGGTGCCCTGGGTCAATTCATGCTCAGGCGTACCATCTCGGTGCCGCATACCGGTGCGAAGGTAGCGGTTGCGGGTGTCGTTGCGGGGCAAGTAGCGGGCCAACTCGGTCAGTGCCATTTCATACACACCGCGCTTGAATTCCACCACCACCTCCAGCGGCACCCAATAGTCATTCCAACGCCATGCGTCAAACTCAGGATGGTTGGTGGCACGCAGGTTCAAATCCCAGTCGTGGCCCACAAGACGTAACAAGAACCAGATTTGTTTCTGGCCTTTGTAGTGGCCGCGATCCGGCACTTCATAGCGCAACCAGTCCCGCGTGCGGGCCACCACATTCACGTGCTCGGGGCGCAGGCCCACCTCCTCATGCAGTTCCCGGAACATGGCCTGTTCCGGTGTCTCGCCACGGTCTATGCCGCCTTGTGGAAACTGCCAAGAGTGGGTGCGTATGCGTTTGCCCCAGAACACCTGGTTCTTCTGGTTGAGCAGAATGATGCCGACGTTCGGCCTGAAGCCGTCCCTGTCAAGCATAATCAACCCCAAATTTTTAAACTGAAGTCATTATGCATCTCAGTGATCAGCCTGCGTGGCTTTTCGCGGCTTTTGGGATGGTGATGATGACAGTTCGCGCCTCTTCTTCTCGTTTTCCCTGATCTGATTTTTATCAACCGGCTTCGCAAGGGGCCGCTGCGCACGCCATGAAAGCCTCTCAGTTCTTCATTTCCACCCTCAAAGAAGCGCCAGCCGATGCCGAGGTGGTCAGCCACCAACTCATGACCCGTGCGGGCATGATCAAAAAGCTGGGCGCTGGCATCTACACGTACATGCCCATGGGGCTGCGCGTCATCCACAAGGTGGAGGCCATTGTTCGCGAGGAAATGAACCGTGCGGGTGCGGTCGAGTTGACCATGCCAGTGATCCAACCTGCCGAGTACTGGCAGGAAACCGGGCGCTTTGACAAGATGGGTCCCGAACTGCTGCGCATCACTGACCGCCACCAGCGGGATTTCGTGGTCCAGCCCACCAGTGAGGAGGTGGTGACCGACATCGCGCGTCAGGACCTGCGCAGCTACAAACAGCTGCCTAAAAATTTCTATCAGATCCAGACCAAGTTCCGCGATGAGCGGCGCCCACGCTTTGGTCTGATGCGCGGTCGCGAGTTCATCATGAAAGATGCCTACAGCTTTGACCGCGACCAAGCGAGTGCCAAGGCCAGTTATCAGGTGATGGCCCAAGCCTATCGCCGCATTTTTGACCGCTTCGGCCTCACCTACCGCGCTGTCGCTGCAGACAGTGGTGCCATCGGCGGCGACCTCAGCGAAGAGTTCCAGGTGATTGCTGCCACGGGTGAGGACGCCATCGTCTACTGCCCCACCAGCCAATACGCTGCCAACATCGAAAAAGCCGAGGCGCTGGCCCCGGCAGGGACCCGCAGTGCGGCAGCTGAGTTGATGGAGAAAGTGGCCACACCTGGCAAAAGCACGTGTGTCGATGTGGCCGAGTTGCTGGGTTTGCCCATGCAGCGCACGGTCAAATCGCTTGTGCTGGCCACTGAGACCGTTGACGACCAAGGCAACGTCAGTCAGGTCAAAGTGTGGCTGCTCTTGCTGCGTGGCGACCACGACATGAACGAAGTGAAGGTGGGCAAGCTGGCCCCCTTTGCAGCTGGCTACCGCTTTGCCACGGTGCCCGAGATCGAAGAACACTTCGGTTGCAAACCTGGCTACCTGGGCCCTTTGAACCTGAAGAAGCCCGTAGGCCTGGTGGTGGACCGCGAGGTGGCTGTGATGGCCGACTGGATCTGTGGAGCCAACGGGGCTGATTTCCACATCCGTGGCGTCAACTGGGGCCGTGATTTGCCTGAACCTGAACTGGTGGCGGACCTGCGCAACGTGGTCGAAGGCGACTTGTCACCCGATGGCCAGGGCGTGTTGGCCATCGAGCGCGGCATTGAGGTGGGCCATGTGTTCTACCTCGGCACCAAATACAGCAAGGCCATGAATGCCACTTTCCTGGGCGAGGACGGCAAACCCGCCCATTTTGAAATGGGTTGTTACGGCATTGGCATCACCCGCCTCCCGGCCGCAGCCATTGAACAGAACCATGACGAGCGCGGCATCATCTGGCCCGATGCCTTGGCTCCGTTCACCGTGGTGGTGTGCCCCATCGGTGCCGACCGCAGTGCCGACGTGAAGGCCGCATCCGAGCGGCTGTACACCGAACTGATGGCACTGGGTGTCGACGTGATCCTAGATGACCGCAATGAACGCCCCGGCGCCATGTTTGCCGATTGGGAGTTGATTGGCGTGCCACACCGCGTCACCATCGGAGACCGGGGTTTGAAAGACGGTTTGGTGGAGTACCAGCACCGTCGCGATACCGCCGCCAGCAAAGTGGCTGTAGGTGATGTGTTGGCAATGCTGAAAGAGCGTTTGGGCGCATGAGTGTGGGTGAAATTTCACGCAGAAAATGCTTCTACCGCTTATCTGTATTCATTTCTTCACTATATATTTTCGATGCCAGGGCCGGGGGGCAACTCGAAGAGCCGCTGGCAGATTCGGTCCGCAGTGCTTTGAGTGCTGCCATTGCCAACAGCTCGCCGCCGGTTCCCGAGTTTGCCGACACGGCGGCCCGACTGGCCTATCTGCGTTGGCTGACTGAAAAAAACGACCAACTGCGTCGGTACAAAACCGAACTGCAAGACCGCACCGAGTTCCTGCAAACCGTCTGGTACGAGGCCCGCCGAGCAGGGCTGGATGCACAACTGGTGCTTGGCTTGGTACAGGTAGAGAGTGCGTTTCGCAAGTTTGCTGTGTCAGTCGTGGGAGCCAGGGGGTACATGCAGATCATGCCGTTCTGGTCCCGCCTGATCGGAGATGGAGATGCGTCCAAGCTGTTCCACATGCAAACCAACCTGCGGTTTGGCTGCGTGATTCTGCGGCACTACCTGGACCGGGAGAACGGCAACCTTTTCATGGCCCTAGGGCGCTACAACGGCAGTCGCGGCCGTGCAGAGTACCCCAACGCGGTGCTCGCCGCCGCCCGAAAATGGGGCTACAGCGGTGCGTGAACCGCATCCGTCGCAGGGCTGCTGGCCACCATTTACTGAGTGAACCCAATGCGGCTGCGTGTGGTGGCCGATTTGGGCAAGTCTTGCGGCTCAATGTGATCACGCCCGTCAAGGCGTGCATTGCCAAAACCCGTGACCAATGACCGCCGCATTTCCCTGGGGGGCATCTCTGACAGGCGGTCCAGCACATCACTGCCCACCCCAGTCGTGTTCTTTCCGGATGCCGTCGTACAGCAACCGGGCGATCTGGCGAGACGCTTCGGCGTCGGGCGCATCGATCTGGAACACGTTCATGCGGTTGAGAATCGGCTTCGGAATGCTGCGCTCGTCGTTGGCCGTGGTGATCCAGATCACCTGGCTGGCATCAATGGCCACCTCTGCAAACTCATCGGTGAAGCTTTGTGCCGTGTCGTGTTCCAGCAAGCTGTAGAGCGCACCGAGCGGGTCGTACTGCGCATCAGCAGCGGCTTTGTCTATTTCGTCGACCACAATGACCGGGTTGGCATATTCGCCATCCACTAGGGCCTGAAACACCTTGCCCGGTTTGGCGCCCTTCCACTGCGAGGATGAGGCTGACAGCAGCCAACCTGCGGTCATGGAGCTCATGGGCACCAGGCTCATGTGGGTGCCCAGCATGTCGGCCAATTTCTTGGCAAAGTGAGTCTTGCCCACGCCTGGCGGCCCCAGCAGCAGCATGGGTGTGAGTTCAAGGCTGTCAGCGCTGGAGTGGCTGAGCGCTACATGGCGTTTCACATCGTCCAGCGGCTCGCCAAAGTTGGGCAACTGTGCGTACAGGTCCGCCATGTCCGGGACGCCTGACGGTTTGACCGCAAAACGCTCGGGGCCGCGCTCCAGCATTCGCTGGTAGGTGTTGCGCAGGCTTTCGTGTTCCCGGTCATTGCCCGAGCTTTGCAGGGCATGGAGTTTGCGCTCCACTTCACTGGTCTGAAACACCTGCCGCATGCGCGCGATCGGCAGACCTAAGCCGTTGGAGGGAACCAGCGTGTGCGAGGACATCAGCTTCTCCTGTGGTGGGTGGACACAACTGCATTCAAGCATAAGTTGTGCCTGCCCCAGCGCCAGAAATGGCCGGTGAGGTTGACCCCTCTTTGGGGTTATGCGGCCGTGCTCAGGCGGGCTGGCCGCCAATGACCTGTTGCAACTCGCCTGACTGGTACATCTCCATCATGATGTCCGAGCCGCCGATGAACTCACCTTTGACATACAGCTGCGGGATGGTGGGCCAATTGCTGTACTCCTTGATGCCTTGGCGGATGCCTTCGTCTTCCAGCACATTCACGGTCTTGAGCGTTTTGGGCTCCACGCCACAGGCTTTCAGGATTTGAATGGCACGGCCGGAAAAGCCGCACATGGGGAAGCTGGCACTGCCCTTCATGAACAGAACCACGTCGTTGTGCTTGACGAGGTCATCGATGCGTTGCTGGGTGTCGCTCATGCTGTCTCCGTTTGAGGTAGGGGTTAACCCGAAAAAAGGGAATTATCCCGCTTCAGGCGCTCTGCGCCAAAAACCACCGGTACAACGCGCAATGCCCGCAAGGTCATTGCGGGATTGAACTGCTTCAAACCCGCGCTGCCGCATCAGCGTTTGCACGGCCAGCGCTTGGTCATAGCCATGTTCCAGCAGAAGCCAGCCGTTGTTTGCTAGGTGATTAGGGGCCAGCTCCACGATGTGTCGGATATCGTCCAATCCGTCGGGACCACTCGTCAGTGCTGACCGCGGCTCATGTTTCAAGGCGGGCAGGTGGCTGTCTCCCTCGGCAATATAGGGGGGGTTGGAGGCGATGAGCTGAAAGCCTTGGTTCTCAGCATCTTGCTGCACAACCAAGGGCTCCAGCCAATTGCCGTGCTTGAATATCACTTCAATGCCCAGGCGCTGTGCGTTGCCTTGTGCCACGGCCAATGCGTCGGCGCTGGCATCGACGGCCAGCACTTGGGCGTCGGGTCGCTGGTGCTTGATGGCGAGAGCAATCGCGCCGCTGCCAGTACCAAGGTCGGCGACGCTGGGAGCGTTTTCGCTTTTCAACAAATCCAGTGCCCAGTCCACCAGGGTTTCGGTGTCGGGGCGCGGGTCCAGTACGCGGGCGTCAATGTGCAGAGTCAAACCATAGAACTCGCGTTGGCCTGTGATGTAGGCCAGCGGTTCCCCATGGGTTCTGCGCAGACATGCTTGGGCGTAGCGTTGAGCTTGGTCAGCTTGCATGGCTGTTTCGGCATGTGCTCTCAACCATGCCCTGCCGCGACCGCCGCGTTCAACGGCGTGCAACAACAGCAACTCGGCATCCAACACGCTCAGTCCCTCGGCCACACTGGCACGCAATGCTTGCGCAACTGTGGTCTGAGGGTTCAAGCGTTACCTCGTTCTTCAAGATCTGCCACCAACTCAGCTCCCCGCGCCACCTGCAGCGCGTGGACCACATCGCCCAGGTCACCCTCCATCACCTGCGCCAACTTGTACAGCGTCAGGTTGATGCGAAAGTTGTAGGTGCGAATTTTGTCTGATCGGTCTCCGCTGCCGATCAGACCTTTGCGGGCTGCCGCGTCTTTGGCGGCGCGCTCGCTGCGTTCTTTTTCCTGAATGCGCGCGAGCAGAACCTGCAGGGCCTTGGCTTTGTTGCTGTGTTGGCTGCGGCCATCCTGGCACTCGGCGGTGATGCCGGTGGGCAAGTGGGTCACGCGCACAGCCGAGTCGGTTTTGTTGATGTGCTGTCCTCCTGCTCCGCTGGCGCGGTAGGTGTCAATGCGTAGCTCGGCGGGGTTGAGCTGCACAGCTTGGGTCTCGTCGGGTTCCGGCATCACCGCCACGGTGCAGGCGCTGGTGTGTATGCGGCCTTGGGTTTCGGTGGCCGGTGGCCACCCGATTCAAACCGCAGCTTGCCGTAGGCCCCGTCGCCGATCAGCCTGAACACCACTTCCTTGTAGCCCCCGAGTTCGGCGGGCGACTCGCTGATCAGCTCGACGGCCATGCCCTCACCGTCCGCGTAGCGGGTGTACATGCGTGCCAGGTCGCCGGCAAACAGTGCGGATTCGTCTCCGCCTGTGCCGGCGCGTATCTCAAGATAGGCATTGCGTTGGTCGTCGGGGTCTTTTGGCAAGAGCAGCATTTGCAACTGTTGCTCCAGTTCCGTCATATGGGCCTGGGCGGTGGCGGCTTCGTCTTCGCCCAGGGCGGCCATGTCGGGATCGGGGTCAGCCATGAGGCGCCGGCTTTCTGCCAGGTTGGCTTCGCAGGCTAGATATGTGTCGAAGGCGGTGGCCAGCGCTTGCGCATCGGCATGCTCTCGAGTCAGTTTGCGGAAGCGATCCATGTCAGCCACGACGTCGTGTGCGCTGAGCAAGGCATCGAGTTCGGTCAGTCGTAAGCGGTGGCGTTCAAGGGTGTGGCGTATGAAGGGCTTCATGGCAAATTGTGTGAAGGGCCGCCTGCACTGATGCGCCCAGGCTGAAAGGGTGTCGCGGCAGCGGCACCGACGCAGGGATGGCGCCGCTAGCGGGCAGGGGGCGTTTCGCTGGCGCGCCCGTTGCCCTTGGGGTCGGTGCGCAAAAACAGGCGCGACACCGTTTGTGCGGTCGCTGCGCGCGTTTCGGGGCTACCGGAGTGCAGTTCAGCGAGGGTGCCGTGCAGCATTTTTTGGGTCAGCCCCTTGGACAGGGCTTCGAGCACGGTTTCCACCGATTCGCCTTTGGCCAGCAGTTTATGGGCGCGGGTCAGTTCGGCACTGCGCCAAGCATCGGCTTGGGCATTGATTTGTTGGATCAGCGGCACCACGCCGTGGCGTGGGTCGCGCTGGTCCATCCAGTGCATGAAGCTCTTCACGCCTGCGTCGATGATCGCTTCTGCCTGTGCAACGGCAGCTTGGCGGTTGTCGCGGCCGGTTTGCACCACACCGGCCAGGTCGTCCACGGTGTACAGGTAGATGTCGTCCAGCGCCTTGACTTCCGGCTCGATGTCGCGCGGCACGGCCAGGTCCACCATGAACATGGGGCGGTGGCGCCGCTTTTTGAGGGCACGCTCCACCGCGCCCAGGCCGATGATGGGCAGGGTGCTGGCGGTGCAGCTCACCACAGCGTCGTACTCGTGCAGCCGTTCGGGAATGTCGGCCAGGCGCAGCACCTCGGCCCCAAAGCGCCCCGCCAGTGCCTCGCCGCGCTCCAGCGTGCGGTTGGCAATGGCCATGCCTTTGGGATTTTTGGCTGCAAAGTGTGTGGTGGCCAGCTCGATCATCTCCCCGGCACCCACGAACAACACCTTGATGTCTTTCAGGTCTTCAAACAGTTGCCCCGCCAGGCGCACGGCCGCAGCCGTCATGCTGATGGAGTGCGCTCCAATTTCGGTGGAGGTGCGTACTTGCTTGGCCACTGCAAACGAACGCTGGAACAGCTGGTGCAGCTCGGTACCCATGGCGCCAGCTTCTTCCGAGGCGCGCACGGCGTCTTTCAGCTGCCCGAGAATTTGCGCCTCGCCCAACACCATGCTGTCCAGCCCGCTGGCCACTCTGAAAGCGTGTCGTGCGGCTTCCCCCCCTTGCAGGATGTAGGCGTGTTCACGAAGGACCTGTGCGCTGACGCCGCCAGTGGCAGCCAGCCAGTCGAGGGTGGGCTCCAGCAACGTCTGTTCGCTGGCGCAATAAATCTCCGTGCGGTTGCAGGTGGACAGCAGAGTGGCCTCCGGCTGCCGCGCCACGGTCTGGCGCAGGCCGTGCAACACGGCCGGCACACGGTCTATGGCAAACGCGAACCGACCCCGCAAATCGAGCGGAGCGGTGTGGTGGTTGATGCCGAGAGCCCAGACTGCCATAAGGGCGCGATTATAAAATCCGCCGCATGTCGATATGGCCGATGGCTTTGCATTTGCTCAACTTCCTTGCCCCCGCCGTTGGTATGGCGCTGTTGCTGGGCTTGGCAGACGGAATTTTTATAAAAAAAGTGCCTCTACCGCTTGCTGTATATGCTGCGACAGCTACTTATTTTTTTGCGTCTGTGGCCGTGCTGGCGCTGGGTCTGGCTGTGCTGGGGCGCGATGGCAAGGTGTGGACCTACGGTGCTCTGGTGCTGGTCAACGGCACTTTGGCGGCTTGGCGGCATCGTTGAGCGCGGCAGCTGACCGGTCGAGGGTCATTCGGGTTTGAACACATCCACTTGGTCGGTGATGAGACTTTGCATCCCCAAGGCCCACAGGCGTTGCGCTGTGTTTGAATCATTCACCGTGTAGGCCAAGGTGTGCAAACCTGCGGCATGCGTTTGCTGAACGGTGTGGTCGGTCCACAAGCTGTGGTGGCACACCATGGCCACACATTGCAGCCTTTGCGCCAAATCCAGCCCACCCTCCCAACGCCTGTCCAGCAGCAGACCTCGCGGTAGCTCCGGGGCGGCCTGCTGTGCCGCCGCCAGACTGTCTGGCTGGAAAGAGGTGAGCAAAGGCGGAACTTCGGCTTTTGTCCACAATGCCTGTGCGGCCAGTGCCACGCGGCGGCCAGTTTCGGCTTCTTGGCCCGGGGTGGGCTTGATTTCAATGTTCAGCTTCCAGCCTTGTGCTTGGCAATGCAGGGCGAGCGCCTCCAGTGTGGGGATGGGTTCGGCCGCAAACGGTGAACTGTGCCAGCTGCCTGCGTCCAGTTGGCACAGACGGTCCATTGACATGTCGCCTGCCAGGCCTTGCCCATTGGTGGTGCGCTCTAGGGTGGCGTCGTGCAGCAGAAATGGCACGCCGTCGACGCTCAACTTCACGTCGCATTCAAACATGCGGTAGCCATGCGCAGCGCCCAGTCGGAAGGCGGCCAGCGTGTTTTCGGGGGCAAGCTTGCCAGCGCCCCGGTGGGCGATCCAGCGCGGGTAGGGCCACGGGAGCAGGGGGTATTGCATATGAGTGCCCATTGGGTGTGTTTATTGTGAACATGCCAGGGGAGTAAGGTGTGTTTCCCTGACCCCTGTGTGTGTATGTTGCACTGCGGTAACATCGCTTCCCCCCGGAATTTGAGCCTTTGCGACCTGTGCGCTCGCTCTGGGTAAGGCCCCACCACATGAACGCCCCCACCGCACTCAAGCACCTGTTGCCACCCACGCATGAAGCGCCGCGCTTGCGCGAGATTCCGTACAACTACACCTCTTTCTCTGACAGGGAGATCGTCATCCGCCTGCTGGGTACGCCCGCATGGGACGTGCTGAACCAACTGCGCCAGGAGCGGCGCACCGGCCGTTCTGCCCGCATGTTGTACGAGGTGATGGGCGACATTTGGGTCGTGCAGCGCAACCCTTATTTGCAAGACGACCTGCTGGACAACCCCAAACGCCGCCGCCAGTTGGTCGATGCCTTGCACCACCGCCTCGGCGAAGTGCAAAAGCGGCGAACCCCGGGTGAAGATGCCGAGCGCGACGCGCTGGTGGCACAACTGCTTGATGCAGCACGCGGCGCGGTGGAACGTTTTGCCCGCCAGTTTGAAGACATGGCCCGTTTGCGTGCCAAGGTGGTGCGTGGCTTGGGCAAATACACCGCCAAGGACAACATCAAGTTCGACGGCCTGAGCCGCGTGAGCCACGTGACCGACGCCACCGATTGGCGCGTGGAATACCCGTTTGTGGTGCTCACGCCCGACACCGAGGCCGAAATGGCCGGGCTGGTGAAAGGCTGCATCGACCTGGCGCTGACCATCATTCCCCGCGGGGGTGGTACTGGCTACACCGGTGGCGCCATTCCGCTGACTTGGCAGAGCGCGGTCATCAACACCGAAAAGCTAGAGGCCATGACCGAGGTGGAAATGCGCACGCTTCCCGGCGTGGACCACCCCGTGCCCACCATCTGGACCGAGGCCGGAGTGGTGACGCAGCGCGTGGCCGATGCTGCTGAGCGCGCAGGCTTCGTGTTTGCCGTGGACCCTACCAGCGCCGAAGCCAGCTGTGTGGGTGGCAACGTGGCCATGAACGCGGGCGGCAAAAAAGCCGTGTTGTGGGGCACTGCCCTCGACAACCTGGCAAGCTGGCGCATGGTCACGCCCGACGCCCAGTGGCTGGAAGTGACCCGCCTGGACCACAACCTGGGCAAGATCCACGATGCCGAAACCGCCAGCTTTGAGCTGGCCTATTTCGAGGCCGACGGCAAAACCCCCATCCGCACCGAGCGGCTGGACATTGCCGGCCCCAGTTTCCGCAAGGAGGGCCTGGGCAAAGACGTGACCGACAAATTCCTGAGCGGCTTGCCCGGCATCCAGAAGGAGGGCTGCGACGGACTTATCACCAGTTGCCGTTGGGTGGTGCACCGCATGCCCGCACACACCCGCACGGTGTGTCTGGAGTTTTTTGGCCACGCCCGCGACGCGGTGCCCAGCATCGTGGACATCAAAGACTTCATGTTTGCCGAGCAAAAACGCAGCGGCGTGTTGCTAGCAGGCCTGGAACATCTGGACGATCGTTACCTGAAGGCCGTGGGTTACGCCACCAAGAGCAAGCGCGGCGGTTTTCCCAAAATGGTGCTGTTTGGCGACATTGCCGGCGACAACGCCGACGACGTGGCCCGTGTCACCAGCGAGGTGGTGCGCCTGGCCAATGGCCGCAGTGGCGAAGGCTTTGTGGCCATCAGCCCCGAAGCACGCAAGAAATTCTGGTTGGACCGCAAGCGCACGGCTGCCATCAGCAAACACACCAACGCCTTCAAGGTGAACGAAGACGTGGTGATTCCGCTGCCCCGCATGGCGGAATACACCGACGGCATCGAGCGCATCAACATCGAGTTGAGCCTGCGCAACAAACTCAAGCTGTGTGACGAGTTGGCCGCTTTTTTCGGCCGGGGCACCTTGCCACTGGGCAAAACCGACGATGCCAGCGACATTGCCAGTGCCGAATTACTGGAAGACCGTGTGACCCAGGCGCTGGACCTGGTGGCTGAGGTCCGCGCCCAGTGGGCCCAGTGGCTGGCCGACGTCGACCCACTGTTCCCGCAGTTGCAAGACCACGGCCTGCGCGCGAGCTGGAAAACCCAGATCAAAGCCCCGCTGCAGGCAGTGTTTGCCGGGGGGGCGTTTGCCCCCATCCTGGCCGAGTGCACAGCCATTCACCAGCGCGTGCTCAAGGGCAGGGTCTGGGTGGCGCTGCACATGCATGCGGGTGATGGCAACGTGCACACCAACATCCCCGTCAACAGCGACGACTACGAGATGCTGCAAACCGCCCACGAAGCGGTGGCCCGCATCATGAAGCTGGCGCGCAGCCTGGACGGGGTGATTTCTGGAGAACACGGCATTGGCATCACCAAGCTGGAGTTCCTGACCGACGACGAGTTGGCGCCGTTTGCCGACTACAAGCGCCGCATCGACCCTGAAGGCCGTTTCAACAAAGGCAAGTTGCTTCGCAGGGAAGAGCAAACTAATGAATATGGTCAAGCGCCAGGTGCCAATTTGGCTTACAAATTGGACTTGCATGCCGACCTCACCAATGCCTACACCCCCAGCTTTGGGCTGATGGGTTACGAGTCGCTCATCATGCAGCAGAGTGACATCGGTGCCATTGCCGATTCGGTCAAGGACTGCCTGCGCTGCGGCAAGTGCAAACCTGTGTGTGCCACCCACGTGCCACGCGCCAACCTGCTGTACAGCCCGCGCAACAAGATCCTGGCCACAAGCCTGTTGATCGAGGCGTTTTTGTACGAAGAGCAAACGCGCCGTGGCATCAGCATCAAACACTGGGAAGAGTTTGAAGACGTGGCCGACCACTGCACGGTGTGCCACAAGTGCGAGTCACCGTGCCCGGTGAAAATCGACTTTGGAAATGTGTCCATGAACATGCGCAACCTGCTGCGCAAGATGGGCAAAAAAAGCTTCCGTCCCGGCAACGCAGTGGCCATGCTGTTTTTGAATGCCACCAACCCGCAAACCATCAACCTGATGCGCACTGGCATGGTGGACATCGGTTTCAAGGCGCAACGCCTGGCCAACCAGGTGCTGCAGCGGTTTGCCCGCAAACAGTCGGCCAAACCGCCGGCCACGCTGGGCGCTGCGCCCATCAAAGAGCAGGTGATTCACTTCATCAACAAGAAAATGCCCGGTGGCTTGCCCAAGAAAAGCGCCCGTGCCTTGTTGGACATCGAAGACCGCGACTACGTGCCCATCATCCGCAACCCGGCTGCCACCACGGCAGAGACCGAAGCGGTGTTCTATTTCCCCGGTTGTGGTTCAGAGCGCCTGTTCAGCCAGGTGGGCCTGGCCACCCAGGCCATGCTGTGGCATGCGGGTGTGCAAACCGTGCTGCCACCCGGCTATCTGTGCTGCGGGTATCCCCAGCGAGGTTCGGGTCAGTTTGAAAAAGCCGAAAAAATCATCACCGACAACCGGGTCCTGTTCCACCGCGTGGCCAACACGCTGAACTACCTGGACATCAAAACCGTGGTGGTGAGTTGCGGCACCTGCTACGACCAGCTGCAGGGTTACCAGTTCGACAAGATATTCCCCGGTTGCCGCATCATCGACATCCACGAATACCTGCTGGAAAAAGGCATTACCCTGCCAGGGGCAGACCAACCCGGCGCAGGCGGCTACCTGTACCACGACCCCTGCCACACACCCATGAAACTGCAGGACCCGATGAAAACGGTCAAGGCGCTGGTGGGTGACAATGTGCTGGAGAGCAAACGCTGCTGTGGCGAGTCGGGCACGCTGGGCGTGACCCGCCCTGACATTTCCACCCAGATCCGCTTCCGCAAGGAAGAAGAGCTGCGCAAGAATGAGTTGGCCTTGCGTGCCGCCACGGCCGCAGCCGGCATGCAGCCGATGGCGGAGGTGCAGGGCAACATGAAAATCCTGACGTCGTGCCCCAGCTGCTTGCAAGGCCTCAGCCGCTACCAGGACGACCTGAGCAATGGCCTGCTGGAGGCCGACTACATCGTGGTTGAAATGGCCAAGCTCATCCTGGGCGACAACTGGTTGCCCGAATACGTTGAGCGTGCCAATCAGGGCGGCATTGAGCGGGTGCTGGTGTGAGGAACGGCATGGATGCCTGTCACCCTCAGTCCGCTGAAGTGCCTGCTCCGAAGCTGACGCTGCCCTGCTGCCCGCTGTGCGATGCCGACGGTGGCCATCTGGTTGTGCGCTTGCCCGTGTGCCGGGTCATCCGGGCAGACGAACCTGGTTTTCCCGCTCTGTACCGCGTGGTACTCAATGACCACGTGGCGGAGTGGAGTGACGTGTCGGACGCAGACCAGGCGGACGTGATGCGGGTCGTCAACACGGTTGAGCGGGTGCTGCGCGAACTGTTGCACCCCACCAAAATCAACCTGGCTGCGCTGGGCAACATGGTGCCGCATGTGCATTGGCACGTCATTGCCCGCTTTGACTGGGACAGTCACTTTCCCGCGCCCATATGGGCCCAGCCACAGCGTGCCGTGGAGCCCGGGCAACTGTCGGTTCTGTCTCACCTGTTGCCCCGTGTAGACGATGTGCTGCGCCAGCGGTTGCTGCCCAGCTGAGTTCTCATTGTGTGTTTGTTCCGATTCAGGAGACCCCCATGGCCGGTATGACCCCCCATTCACCCGCCCCACAGTCGGTGACCTTGCACCAGCAGTCCAAAGTGTTGGAAGTGGGTTTTGACAACGGACAAGTGTTTCGCATCCCGTTCGAGCTGATGCGGGTGTGTTCGCCGTCTGCCGAGGTCCAGGGTCACGGCCCTGGGCAAGAGGTGTTGCAAACCGGCAAGCGCCATGTGGATGTGGTCGCTCTGGAGCCCGTGGGCAACTACGCGCTCCAACCCACGTTCTCCGATGGGCACGACACAGGCATTTTTTCGTGGGATTACCTGTACTTTCTCGGCTCTCAGTCCGATGAACTGTGGGCAGATTACAACGCCCGGCTGGCAGCTGCGGGGGTTGACCGCGATGCGCCCATGCCAGTGAAGGCTGGGCAGTCCTGCGGCAGCCATTGACACGTAACATCGAAACATGAGCGCCACACACTTCGGTTTCCAGTCGGTAGACGAACAGGACAAAGCCCGCAAGGTCAGGGGCGTGTTCGATTCCGTGGCTCCGAAGTACGACGTCATGAACGACGTGATGTCCATGGGCCTGCACCGCATCTGGAAGGCTTACACCCAGACGGTCGCCAATGTGCGTGAGGGCATGCAGGTGCTCGACATTGCGGGCGGAACCGGTGACTTGTCGTTGGGTTTTGCCCCCCGCGTGGGCAAGACCGGTACCGTGGTGCACACCGACATCAATGAATCCATGTTGCGGGAGGGCCGGGCCCGCTTGCTCAACAAAGGTGTCGTGCTGCCCACGTTGGTGTGCGACGCTGAAAAGCTGCCTTTCGGTGACAACCAATTTGACCTGGTGTCGGTGGCGTTCGGTTTGCGCAATATGACGCACAAAGACGTGGCGCTGGCCGAGATGTGCCGTGTTCTCAAACCGCGTGGCCGTTTGTTCGTGCTGGAGTTCTCGCGTGTGGCTCAGCCGCTGGAGAAGGCGTACGACTGGTATTCCTTCAATTTGCTGCCCAAGCTGGGCGGCCTCATCGCCAACGACGAAGCCAGCTACCGCTATTTAGCGGAGTCCATCCGCATGCACCCGTCGCAAGAGGAACTCAAGGCGATGATGAAGACAGCCGGATTCGGCCACGTAGATGTCCACAACCTCACCGGTGGCGTGGTGGCTTTGCATGTGGGGACCAAATGTTGAGCGCTCGGGGTTTCAGCGCTGCGGGGGTGTACGGAGTGTCAACTGCCAGGGAGTTCGTCATGAAATTGCTGTCTGTTGTGGTTCTCTTGTGCCTGGTTGTGTTCACGGACCCTGCGTTGGCCAAAAGGCTGGCCAACGGGGCTTCGGTGGGCAAGCAATCCGGCAACGTCACCGAACAGGCACAGCCCGCAACGAAGCCGTCAACGACCGCCAACCCTGCGGAAACCGGTACCCCCTCCAAGGCAACCGGGCTGGCTGCTGCAGCATCTCCCAAGCCCTGGGCCGGCATGCTGGGTGGCCTGGCCGCCGGCCTTGGCCTGGCGTGGCTGGCGTCAGCGCTGGGATTGGGCGATGTGTTTGGTCAGGCGCTGTTGTTGGGCCTTGCAGCACTCATGGTGGGGCTCGCGGTTCGGTGGATGTGGCGGGCACGTGCACCTCGCACGGCCGGTATGCCCCGCATGGCCGATCATTTGGCCCTCCAGAGCGTCTCCGGGCGTGGGTCCGCCCCGCGTGATTACAGCCCGCAGAACGTGGGCAACGATGCGTCTGCCCGGCCGTGGGAGCGCAGCACCACAGGATTTGAGGCCAGCCGCTTCGGCGATCTGACCCAGCCGCAGGCGGGGGGTGCCTTGCGTGGTTCCGGTTTGTCCGGGGCTTCGGGCTGGGGCGTGCCTGCGGGCTTTGACGTGGAGGCATTCCTCCAGGCATCCAAAGTCAACTTCATCGGGTTGCAGGCCGCATGGGACCGGTCGGACATTCCAAGCCTGCGCGCCATGATGACCGATGACATGCTGGCCCAGATCAAGGCGCAGTTGGCCGAGCGCGAGGCCACCAACGTCACGGAAGTGGTGATGCTGGAGGCTCGTCTGCTGGGCATAGAAGAACTGGCGCATGTGCATATAGCCAGCGTGGAGTTCTCCGGGATGATCCGTGAAGATGTGTCTGCCGGCCCAAATCCCTTCCGGGAGGTGTGGAACATTACCCGTCCCAAAGAGGGGCCTGCTGGCTGGCTGGTGGCTGGGGTACAAGCCTTGCAGTGACCGGTCATGCGCCGGTATCCGTCAAAATCAGGGGCGCATTCATTTGCGCCCTTTTACCTTTTTCTGACTCAGCTCAGGGCCCCTCATGCTTCAAAACCTGGTCAACGCGTTTCAGCCACCCCCTTGGGTGGTGGACGAAATTCAAAACCGTGTCGTGCTGCTCATCAACCACGTGTTGTCCCAAGAGCCACAGGCACAAGAGCGCGTGCGCAGACAGCATGGCAAAACAGCGCGCTTGGTGTGGGGGCGGTTTGATCTGTCCCTGACAGCCACGCCCGCCGGGTTGCTTGAGCGCCCGCTGGGTGCCCTCAAAGGTGGGGTCACCTCGTCCGATCTCACCGTCACTCTCACACAAACCGGTTTGCCTGATGTGTTGCAAACCGTGCTCAAGGGAGAAAAGCCTTCGGTCAATATCGAAGGCGATGTGCTGTTGGCTGCCGAGGTGGCTTGGCTGGTAGACAACCTGCGCTGGGACCTGGAAGACGACTTGGCACGGGTGTTGGGTGATGTGCCCGCAGCCACTCTGGTGCGCTCAGCGGGGCTGGCCGCCGACGGCGTGAGGACTTTTGTGGCCCGTTGGCACCCCACCGCGCCCACCGCAGCGCCACGGGCTACGGCCCCATGACTCGGTTTGTTCGCGGCCTGTTCATCCTGTGGGTGGTGCTACGCCATGGGCTGGACGAGCTTGTTCTTTCGAGCTTTTCGCACCCGTGGCTTCAGCGGCTGACCCGGCTCAGCCGTCTGGGCAGAAAACTGGAGCAACCCCGTGGAGAGCGCCTGCGCCTGGCTCTGGAATCGTTGGGCCCGATTTTTGTCAAGTTTGGGCAGGTGTTGTCCACCCGGCGAGATTTGCTGCCGCCGGACATCGCTGACGAACTTGCACGCTTGCAGGACAGGGTGCCGCCCTTCTCCAGTGAAGTGGCCGTGGCCACCATTGAGCGCGCGTTTGGAAGGCCGGTTGACCAGGTGTTTGCGCAGTTCGACCGCACGCCGGTCGCCAGCGCCTCCATCGCTCAGGTCCACTTTGCCGTGTTGTCCACCGGGCGGGAAGTGGCGGTCAAGGTGTTGCGCCCCAACATGTTGCCGGTCATTGAAAAAGACCTGGGGCTCATGCGTGTGATGGCAGGTTGGGTGGAGCGGCTGTCCGCAGATGGGCGGCGGCTCAAGCCCCGAGAAGTGGTGGCCGAGTTTGACAAATACCTGCACGACGAACTGGACCTGCTGCGAGAGGCTTCGAGTGCGGCCCAGCTGCGCCGCAACATGCAGGACCTGAACCTGGTGCTCATCCCCGAGATGGTGTGGGACTATTGCCACGCCGATGTGATGGTGATGCAGCGCATGACGGGTGTGCCCATCAGCCAGATCGAGCGCCTGCGCGCGGCTGGGGTGGACATCAAAAAACTGGCCCGCGACGGCGTGACCCTGTTTTTCACTCAGGTGTTTCGCGATGGCTTTTTCCACGCAGACATGCACCCGGGGAACATACAGGTCAGTCTGGCACCGGAAACGTTTGGTCGTTACATTTCGCTGGATTTCGGGATCGTCGGCACGCTCACCGAGTTCGACAAAGAGTACTTGGCGCAGAATTTCACGGCATTCTTCCAGCGTGACTACAAACGTGTGGCCGAGTTGCACATTGAATCGGGTTGGGTCCCCGGCGATACACGTGTGGACGAACTCGAGGCTGCCATCCGGGCCGTGTGTGAACCTTACTTTGACCGGCCACTGAAGGAAATTTCATTGGGCATGGTGCTGATGCGCCTGTTCCAGACCTCGCGTCGTTTCCATGTCGAGATCCAGCCTCAGCTCGTTCTATTGCAGAAAACCCTGCTCAATATCGAAGGGCTTGGTCGTCAGTTGGACCCCGACTTGGACCTGTGGAGCACCGCCAAGCCATTCCTCGAAAAGTGGATGCTTGAGCAGGTCGGCCCTGAAAGGTTGTGGCAGCAACTCAAAGCCGAAGCACCGCAGTACGCCAAGTTGCTTCCAGCACTGCCCAGGTTGTTGCACGCCGCCCTGCAAAGGCAGGCCCACCCGGAGCACTCAGAGGAGTTGCTGGCTTTGTTGTCAGAACAACGGCGCACAAACCGCCTGTTGCAGGCAGTGATCTATGCCGGACTGGGCTTCGTGCTCGGCATTCTGGCCATGCAGGTGTATCTGCACCTTCGCTGGCTCTGAGAGTTCCTGGCGGCCTTGAAACGAGGCCTGCAACCTATAATTTCCGGTTTTGTCGACTTTCCCACCGGGTTCAAGCTTTATGCCTATTTATGCGTACAAATGCGGGTCTTGTGGACATGCCAAAGACGTTTTGCAAAAGATGTCAGATGCACCTCTGACCACGTGCCCCCATTGCGGGGCCGAGACATTCTCCAAGCAGCTCACTGCCGCCGGTTTCCAGCTCAAGGGGTCGGGCTGGTACGCCACCGATTTCCGTGGCGGTAGCGGTGCTGCTGCGACTGCGGCAGCGGCCACCGGTGCTCCTGCAGCTGGGGAGTCAGCTCCTGCCGCTGCGCCTGAGGCAAACGCCTCCGCACCCGCTGCCACGCCCTGTGGCGGCTCCTGTGCGTGCCACTGAGATTGTTCTGATGGCTGCTTTGCGCAAATGGTTGTTCTCCGGCTTGCTGGTGCTGGTGCCACTGATCATCACCCTATGGGTCATCGATTGGGTGGTGTCCACGTTGGACAAAACCCTGCACATATTGCCAGCCACTTGGCAGCCCGATCAATGGCTGGGGTGGCACATTCCCGGTCTCGGGGTGGTGTTTGCTCTGGTGGTGGTGCTCAGCATTGGTGCCCTGGCTTCCAACATCGTGGGCAACCGGCTGGTGAGCTGGTGGCATGCACTGCTGCACCGCATCCCCGTGGTCCGGTCCATTTATTCGGGCGTCAAGCAGGTCTCCGACACCTTGTTTTCCGAAAAAGGCAATGCGTTTCGCCAGGCCTTGCTGGTGCAGTGGCCTCATCCCGGCATGTGGACCATTGCGTTTCTCACTGGCACGCCCAGCGGAGATGTGGCGGGCAAATTGCCCGCTGATTGTGTCAGTGTGTTTGTTCCCACCACGCCCAACCCCACGGGTGGGTATTTCGTGATGGTGAAAAAGTCAGACTGCGTCGAGCTGTCCATGAGTGTGGACGAAGCGCTGACATACGTGGTGTCCATGGGCGTGATCGTGCCCGGCGGTGCCAAACCTTCTTCTGTTTGACCGACGGCCCTTTGTGGGCCGCTTTTTTCTGATTTGAAAGACAACAACATGGCAATGCGCTCCCACTATTGCGGTCTTGTGACCGAAGCCCTGCTGGGCCAGACCGTGACCCTGTGCGGCTGGGTCAACCGCCGCCGCGACCATGGCGGCGTGATTTTTGTGGACCTGCGCGATCGCGAAGGTTACGTTCAGGTGGTTTGCGACCCCGATCGCCCCGAGATGTTCCAAACCGCCGAAGATCTGCGCAACGAGTTTTGTGTGCAGATCAAGGGCCTGGTTCGTGCCCGCCCCGATGGCACTACGAATGACAACCTCAAAAGCGGCAAGATCGAAGTGCTGTGCCACGAGCTGACGGTGTTGAACCCTTCGGTCACGCCGCCGTTCACCATGGACGACGACAACCTGTCGGAAACCACCCGCCTCACGCACCGCGTGCTGGACCTGCGCCGCCCGCACATGCAGAAGAACCTCATGCTGCGCTACAAGGTGGCCATGGAGGTCCGCAAGTTCCTGGATGCCAATGGGTTCATCGACATCGAAACCCCCATGCTCACCAAGAGCACGCCTGAAGGCGCGCGCGACTACCTGGTGCCCAGCCGCGTGCACGACGGCCAGTTCTTTGCGTTGCCGCAGTCTCCCCAGCTGTTCAAACAGTTGCTGATGGTGGCGGGCTACGACCGCTATTACCAGATCACCAAGTGCTTCCGCGACGAAGACCTGCGTGCCGACCGTCAGCCTGAATTTACCCAGATCGATATCGAGACGTCCTTCCTGACCGAACAGGACATCCGCGACATGTTCCAGGGCATGATCAAAACCGTGTTCATGAACACCATGGGCGTGGACCTGGGCGAGTTCCCCGTGATGGCCTACAGCGAAGCCATGCACCGCTACGGATCCGACAAGCCTGACCTGCGCGTGAAGTTGGAATTCACCGAGCTGACCGATGTGATGGCCGACGTGGACTTCAAAGTGTTCAGCGCACCCGCCCAAGCCAAGAACGGCCGTGTGGTGGCCTTGCGCGTGCCCGGTGGCAGCGACATCAGCCGCAGCGAAATCGACGCCTACACCGAGTTTGTCAAGATCTACGGTGCCAAGGGCCTGGCCTGGATCAAGGTGAACGACGTGGCCCAGGGCCGTGACGGCTTGCAAAGCCCCATCGTCAAAAACCTGCACGATGCAGCGATTGCCGCCATCCTGCAGCGCAGCGGCGCGCAGAACGGCGACATCCTGTTCTTTGGTGCCGACAAAGCCAAAGTCGTCAACGACGCCATCGGTGCCCTGCGCATCAAGATCGGCCACAGCGAACTGGCCAAAAAGCAGGGCTTCTTCGAAGACCGCTGGGCCCCCATGTGGGTGGTGGACTTCCCCATGTTCGAACACGACGAAGACGAAGGCCGCTGGAACGCCGTGCACCACCCCTTCACCGCACCCAAAGACGGGCACGAAGACTACATGGATACCGACCCCGGCAAGTGCATTGCCAAGGCCTACGACATGGTGCTCAACGGCTGGGAGCTGGGCGGAGGCTCGGTGCGCATTCACCGTGCGGACGTGCAAAGCAAGGTGTTCACTGCGCTGAACATCAGCAAGGAAGACGCAGACCAGAAGTTCGGCTTCCTGCTCGACGCGCTGCAATACGGTGCACCGCCCCACGGTGGCTTGGCGTTTGGCCTGGACCGCCTCATCACGCTGATGACCAAGGCCGAGTCCATCCGCGACGTGATTGCCTTCCCCAAAACCCAGCGTGCCCAGTGCCTGTTGACGCAGGCCCCCAGCCCCGTGGATGAAAAGCAGTTGCGCGAACTGCACATCCGTTTGCGCAACGTCAACCAGGCCGCCTGACGGCTGACCGGCCGTACACAAGCTGCCCAAGGGTGGCTTGTGTCATGGATTTTTGCCCCCAGATGGATGGTCAGGACGCGCTGCTGCTATCCTGATCACGAGTTTTCAACCATCCGGGAGCACACATGACAGCTGAAACCATTGACACTGCCCAAGCCCGTGAACGGCTGGTGGCCGACTTGAAAAAAGTCATTACCGACGCCGATGAATTGCTGCAAGCCACGTCGGGCAGCACTGAGGCCAAAGTGATTGCCCTGCGCGAGCGCATGTCAGAGAACTTGCGCGCTGCACGTCACAAGCTGCTCGACGCAGAAGAGGCATTGGTGGCCAAAACCAAACAGGTGGCGCGTGCCACCGACGACTACGTGCACGAGCACCCATGGAAGGCAGTGGGTGCGGCTGCGGGCATGGGCCTGATTGTTGGACTGTTGCTCGGGCGCCGTTGAGGCACCCTTGCCGTTGAATGTCCCGGTCTGAACCGGACTCTGCCGGGAAAAGCGGCGAGTCGCCCTTGAGATTCGTTCAGCACCTGCGGGTGCTGGTCGATGGCGGGCTGGCACTCTTGCAGCTGCGAATCGAGTTGCTGGGTGTCGAGGCGCGGGAGGCACTGCACAACGCGGTGTCGCTGCTGTCGTGGCTGTTTGTCGCGGCGGTGGCCACTGCGGTGGGGTTGGTGTTTCTGTCGGTGCTGATCACCGTGGCACTGTGGGACAGCCACCGGTTGCTGGCCCTGACCGCATTTTCAGTGCTCTTTCTGGCGGTGGGTGCCTTGGCGGTATGGCAGGTGCGGCGGCTGCTGCACCACAGCGCGGCCCCTTTTTCTGCCAGCGTGGCAGAGTTGCGGGCCGATCGTGACCGACTGTCCGGTGCCAACCAACGCACCAACTGACCACACACTCGAATCGCCATGTCAGCCCCAGAGTCCGGTCCGACGCTCACGCTGGCCCAGCGCCGACAGTCTTTGCTGGTGCGGTCCGCACTTTTGCGCGAGCAGTTGGCGTCCAGCGCGCAGTCGTTGGAGCCCATGTGGTCCACCGCAGACCGAGTGCACCAGGGCATTGCCTGGGTGCGCAACCATCCCTTGTGGGTGGGTGCGGCTGTGGGTTTGCTGGCGGTCTGGCGGCCGCGCAAAACGCTGTCAGCAGGTTTGCGCCTGTGGGGTTGGTGGAAGACCATTCGCCAGTGGTCTGAATTTATAAAGAAATAGTGCTCCAACGCTTTTCTGTATTGGATGGATAGCTACAAAATTCCTGAATCTGTCCTGGTGGTGATCTACACCCCTGCGTGGGACGTGCTGCTGCTGGAGCGGGCCGACCATGCCGGCTTCTGGCAATCGGTCACCGGCTCGAAAGACCACCTTGACGAGTCCTGGGCACACACCGCCACCCGCGAGGTGTGGGAAGAAACCGGGGTGCACACCGATGCGCCCGGCCACTTGCTCACCGATTGGCACCTGGAAAATGTGTACGAGATTTACCCTCAGTGGCGGAAACGCTATGCACCGGGTGTGGTGTTCAACACCGAACACCTGTTTGGGCTGGCCGTGCCTGCGGGCATGCCCGTTGTGTTGAGTCCGCGCGAGCACACCGACTGTGTGTGGTTGCCCTGGCGCGAAGCGGCAGGCCGCTGCAGCTCGGCCTCCAATGCAGAGGCCATCCTGCAGCTGCCAAGGCTGGCATCATGCGCGGCATGAGCACACTGCGCGTCGCAACCTACAACATCCACAAAGGCGTGCAGGGCCTGGGGCCTGCACAGCGGTTGGAAATCCACAACTTGGTGCATGCGGTCGAGCAGTTCGATGCCGATCTCATTTGTTTGCAGGAGGTGCGCAGCCACCACCGCAAACTGGCCCAGCGTTTTCCGTTGTGGCCAGAGCAGGGGCAAGCAGACTATTTGTTGCCCGAGGGCTACGAAGCGGTGTACCGAACGAATGCGCTCACCCGGCACGGCGAACACGGCAATGCCTTACTCACCCGCTGGCCCGTGGCGGCCATCTCACACGAGGACGTGTCTGACCACCGGTTTGAGCAGCGAGGTTTGCTGCACGTGAAGGTGGCGGTGGACAACACCCCTGTGCATGTGTTGGTCGTGCACCTCGGCCTGTTGGCAGCGGGGCGCGAGCGGCAGGTGCAGCGGTTGGGTCAATACCTGTCGCGCTGCGTGCCAGCAGACGAGCGGCTGGTGGTGGCAGGAGATTTCAACGACTGGGGTGGCCGGCTGCACCAGCCCATGGCTGCACTGGACCTGCGGACGTTCGAGGGCATTCGGCTCGCGACGTTTCCATCGCGCATGCCGGTGTTGCACCTTGACCGCATCTATGTGCGGGGTTTGGTGCCGGTGCATGCACAGGTGCCCCACGGCAAAGCGTGGGCCCGCATGTCCGATCACTTGCCGTTGATCGCTGAATTCAGCCTCTGACTGCCGTGGCACCCGTGATCGGCCCAACCCAGAAACCCGAGCACCGAGCGCCAGACAGCCCGGGGCGCAGTTTGCCCCGCTGGCCGGGTTCACTGATGCAAGCAGGCCACAGCCTGGTGCTGCTGCAAGGTGGCAACGCCTTGTTTGCAGATCTGGTGTCCGCCATGGACGGAGCACAACGTTCCGTTCATCTGGAAACCTACATTTTTGAGTTTGAGGGTTCAGCCCTGCGCGTGGCCGAGGCATTGGAGCGGGCTGCGCTGCGGGGCCTGAACGTGCGGCTGGTGGTCGATGGCATCGGCACCGGCCCTTTGCCTGATGAATGGCAAACACGTTTTGACCGCGCGGGCGTGCAATGGCGCGTGTTTTCTCCGCTGGGACGCTTTGGCCTGCTGATCCCCAGCCGCTGGCGGCGGCTGCACCGCAAGCTTTGTGTGATCGATGGTGTGCTGGGCTATTGCGGTGGCATCAACCTGATTGATGACCACCTGGACCCCTCCATGGGGCCCTTGGCGCACCCTCGCTTTGATTTTGCGGTGCGTTGCACTGGGCCGTTGGTGATACCAATGGCCTTCACGCTGCTGCAATTGTGGTGGCGAATGGACGCACTGCGCCGCGCGCGGCGCAGCGAGTTTCGCACCGCGTGGGCCAACGTTCAGGCGTCTGCCCATCCACCGGGCCAGCCTCAGGGGGCCACGGCCCAACTGGTGCTGCGAGACAACCTGCTGCACCGCAACGACATTGAACGTGCCTACCTGTCCGCCATTGACTCGGCGCAACACGAAGTGGTGCTGGCCAACGCCTACTTCGTACCGGGCGGGCGCATCCGGCGGGCCTTGCTGCGCGCGGCCGCACGAGGAGTTCGTGTTCGGGTGCTGCTTCAGGGCAGATACGAAAGTTTCATGCAGTACCACGCGGCCCGGCCGGTGTACAAGCAGCTGCTGGATGGCGGCATCGAACTGCAGGAATACATGTTGAGTGCGCTGCATGCCAAAGTGGCGGTGGTGGACCGTCGGTGGGCCACAGTGGGCTCCAGCAACCTCGATCCATTGAGCCTTTTGCTGGCCCGAGAGGCCAACGTCATCAGCACCGACCCGGCGTTTGCCACCGATTTGCACCACCGCGTGGTGTTGGCGCTGGAAAACGATGCCGAACCCTTGGACCACCGAGCGCTCTCACAGCGACCGTGGCATCAACGGGCTCTGGACCGGTTGGCTTTTGGTTTGATGCGAGCCTTGCTCTACATGACCGGCCACCGGTATTGATCAATGACTATATTTAACATAGCAAAGAACTGTTTTTGAACATGCGCTAGAACCCTCAAAGACATAAATAATCAAGGGTCTATTGCCCGAATCGGTAACAAAATGAACTCAGTGGTATCATTGATGCCAGTCCTTCTGATAAGCAGACATTCCAACTCAACCGGCAGCCCAACATGACTCTGACCGACGACGACGCAGGCACCCCGGTGTCCGTCAAAATCCGCGAGCGCCTCGCCGCCGCCCGCCAGCGCTACCACGGCAACGACAACATTGCCGAGTTCA
>JFJP01023938.1_pt1 | contig 59042 bp, 58 predicted proteins | sample 431651 | NCBI WGS metagenome assembly JFJP01 (sample SAMN02602958, study PRJNA72255) | Microbial mat metagenome, whole genome shotgun sequencing project. | biome: fresh water; feature: sink hole; material: water; isolation source: purple microbial (photo- and chemosynthetic) mats found in... | reverse complement strand
TAATTGAGTTATCTACATGTGATTCTGCTGCAAAGTGGATAACACCCTCTATGTCGTATTCAGTAAAGATAAACTCTACAAGTTCACGGTTACAAATGTCACCTTTGATAAATTTGTATCTTGAGTTTTGTTCACACTCTTTTAGGTTTTCTAAGTTCCCTGCATAAGTTAGTAAATCTAGATTTATAAGGTTGTAGCTTTGGTATTTCTCTATAAAATATGGCATAAAGTTACTGCCTATAAATCCTGCTGTTCCTGTTAAAAGTATTGATTTATTTGTATTATTCATTATCTTCTTTCTCCTAATCTTTTTAAACAATCATCTAATCCATCTTTCCAGTATGGTATAACGATACCAAAATCTTTTTTTATCTTACTCTTGTTGAGTAGCGAATAATGTGGTCTTCTAGCTGGTGTTGGGTAATCTTTAGTTTCTATTGGGTTTATTTTACAAGATAATTTTGCCATCTTCATAATCTCTTTAGAAAAATCATACCACGACAAAACACCCTCATTTGAATAGTTGTAAATTTCAACTTTATTATTTTCAAGCTTTGGCAAGATATCTAAAATCGTTTTTGCCAAATGCGCTGCATAAGTTGGGGTTCCAACTTGATCAAATATCACCCCCAAGCTCTCTTTTTCTTTTCCAAGACGAAGCATAGTTTTTACAAAATTATTTCCAAAACTACTATACACCCAAGAGGTTCTTATGATGATAGAATTTTTTGGATTTATTTTTCTCATCTCATTTTCACCAAGGAGTTTAGTTTTTCCATAAACACTTTTAGGGTTTGTTTGAAACTCTTCACAATATGGTTTATAAGCCTTACCATCAAATACATAATCTGTTGAGATATGGATAAGTTTAATATTATTCGAAAGGGAGATTTTTGCTAGTTTTTTTACCGCTTTTCTGTTAACTAAATCGGCATTTATCTCATCACTCTCCGCCTTGTCAACAGCCGTATATGCTGCACAGTTTATGATGGTATTGATATTGTTTTTTTCTACAAAGCTTTTAATAGCCTCTTCATTTGTGATATCTAAAGCTTCCCTATCTGTAAAAAAAAAGTTGTAAGGATAGTTTGATGATAAAGTAAGGAGTTCACTTCCAACTTGACCTTTTGAACCTGTAACTAAAATATTAAGCATAATAATCTACTCCAAAAAGAAATAGATCATTTGTATCTTTTAAAAGTGGTTGCTTTGTATCTTTAGCTGAAAGTTGAAGTTTATCTTGTGGTATTTGCCAATCTATATCTAAATCTTTATCATCAAACGCTATCCCTCTATCACATTCAAGACTATAATAATTATCCACTTTATAAGCAAAAGTACAAGACTCACTAAGAACAACAAACCCATGAGCAAAACCTCTTGGAATTAACATTTGCTTTTTATTTTCACCACTAAGTTCAACTGCAATATGTTGTCCAAAAGTTGGAGAATTTTTACGAATATCTACTGCCACATCAAGAACTCTTCCATCTATCACCCTTACAAGTTTTGTTTGTGCAAATGGTGGAAGCTGATAGTGAAGTCCCCTTAAGACTCCTTTACTTGATTTACTTTCATTGTCTTGACAAAAGTTTATCTGAAAGCCTAAGAATTCTTCAAGCTTATCACCCCTAAAAGTTTCCACAAAATAACCCCTATCATCTCCATGAACTTTTGGCTCAATTATGATTACATCTGCTATTTTCGTCCTTGTAAATTGCATTAAATTATCCTTCTTGGTTGGTTTGCCCTTGCTATCAAGTACTGACCATATTGGTTTTTACTAAGTGGTTTTGCTAACTCTAAAAGTTTCTCCTTACTTATATATCCCATCTCATAAGCTATCTCTTCAAGACATGCAACTTTTAAAGATTGTCTATTTTCAATAGTTTGGATAAAAGAACTAGCTTCAAGTAAACTTTCATGTGTCCCTGTATCAAGCCACGCATAACCTCTCCCCATAAGTTCAACTTTCAGTCTATTTTCACCCAAATAATCTTGATTTAGTGTTGTTATTTCCAACTCTCCCCGATCGCTTGGTTTTACATTTTTAGCTTTAGCAACTACATCTTTTGGGTAAAAATAAAGTCCAACCACTGCGTAGTTTGATTTTGGTTCACTCGGTTTTTCTTCCAAACTTATCACAGTTCCAGCATCATCAAACTGGGCTACCCCGTATCTCTCAGGGTCTTTTACATAGTAACCAAATACAGTAGCTTTATTTTCCTCTTTTGCATTTTTTACAGATTGTGCAAGAAGTTTGGTTAATCCATGCCCATAAAAAATATTATCCCCTAAAACCAAACAAGCATCATCGCCAGCCAAAAACTCTTCCCCTAAAAGAAAAGCTTGAGCCAAACCATCAGGACTTGGCTGAACTACATAAGAAAATTTCATCCCCAAATCACTTCCATCACCGAGTAGCTCTTCAAATCTAGGTAAATCATTTGGTGTAGAGATTATAAGAACCTCTTTGATACCTGCGAGCATTAGGACTGAAAGTGGATAATATACCATTGGTTTATCATAAATTGGAACTAACTGTTTGCTTACCCCTTTTGTAATTGGATAGAGTCGTGTACCGCTTCCCCCTGCTAAAATTATCCCTTTCATATTGTTTGCTCCTTATTTAAAATTAGATGTGATTTTTAAGTTTGAAATATTAGCTTTTACACTCTTGTTTATTGGTTAAAAGTACTAAACAAACAAAATATAGAGAATTACTTTGGTGTTATCCCCATCTCACATAGTTTTATTAAGTGTGTGGTAAAATCCGCGAATGAAATGGAATATAAGTAAACAATTTGACTTTTGTTATGGACATCGTGTTTGGTCACAAGAGTTAAATAAAGAATTCGCGCTTGATGATTGCCTTATGTGTAGACACCTTCACGGACATCAAGCAAAAGTGGTAGTGCATCTTGAAAGCCAAACACTCCAAAATGGTATGGTTACAGATTTTAAACATCTCAATTGGTTTAAAAAATTTTTAGATGATACGGTTGACCATAAATTTATAGTTGACATAAACGACCCACTTTTTAACACCCTACTCCCACACTACAAAGAGAACAAAGCTTTTTTTAAGATGGAGCAGAACTTTATGATACCCGATTTAAATATTTTAAAAAATGAGCCTTTACATATTGTTGAACTTTACGAGGGATATATTATTGTTGATTTTGTCCCAACAAGTGAAAACTTGTCATATTGGCTTTTAAAAATTGTAGAGAAAAAGATGGCAAAAATTGGCGTAAAAGTTTCCCATTTGGACTATTTTGAGACACCAAAAAGCAAAAGTACCGTCTATGCTTAAGAATACAAAATGTTAGAAATCAACGAAATTTTTGGACCAACTATCCAAGGGGAAGGGAAAAAAATAGGCTTTCCCAGTGTTTTTGTACGATTTGGAAAATGCAATATGAGTTGTGCTGGCTTTGAAGTAGAGTATGAAACCCCTAGCGGGATTAAAAAATGTAGTTGTGATAGTTTTTATGCAAGTGATATTGCTTTTAGAGATGAATGGCAAAAATATGAAACGGCGATTGCCTTAATAAAAGAAGTTGATAAATTTCTTCCAGGTTATAAAGTTGATATTGTTTTAACAGGAGGTGAGCCACTTTTGTATTGGAAAAATGAGGAGTTTCAAAAATTTATGAAACACTATATCAAAAATGGTCACCACCTTACGATTGAAACAAATGGAAGTATCGATATTGAACTTTGTGAAGATTGGCAAAAAGAGATACTTTTCTCTTTGAGTGTAAAGCTTAGCAATAGTGGAGAGAGTTTGGAGAAAAGATTAAATACTAACACACTTACAAATATCATAAATTTTACTAACGAGAGTTACTTGAAATTTGTAATAAGTAGTGATTTTTTAGATAAAGCTATTTTGGAGATTGAAAATATTTTAAGTCAAATTCCAAAATGTGATGTTTATTTGATGCCGCTTGGAGATACAAGTGAACTTATAGATAAAAATAGCTTAAGTGTCATCGAACTTGCTATAAAAAAAGGGTTTAAATACTCAGATAGACTTCATATTAGAGTTTGGAATAATAAAAGGGGGGTTTAAAATGGTTAGGTTACCAGCAGAATGGGAAGAGCAAGAGTTTGTCCAACTAACATTTCCACATAAGGATACAGATTGGGATGAGTATCTTGATGATGCAATTACAAACTTTGTAAATATTGCAAATGAAGTACGAAAATACCAAAAGTGTTTGATTGTTGCAAAAAATATCACCTTTATAAAGTCATTATTTCCATCAAAAAAGAATTTGATATTTGTAAGACTTGATAGTGATGATACTTGGAGTAGAGATTTTGGAGGGATAACTGTTGAAGATGATGACATTTTAACTGTTCTTGACTTTAAATATAACGCTTGGGGCAAAAAATTTCCTTATAAAAAAGATGATTTGATAACTATGCAACTTAAACACAAGGGCTTATTAAAAGATTACAAACACAAAAGTATAAAAATGGTTTTAGAGGGTGGAAGTATAGAAAGTGATGGGGAGGGAGTTATCCTTACAACAACTGAATGCTTAATGGAAAAAAATAGAAATCCTAGACTTACACAAAAACAAATTGAACTAAAATTGATGGAATATTTAGGTGCAAAAAAAATTTTATGGTTGAATAGTGGAGCTTTAGAGGGCGATGACACAGATAGCCATATAGATACAATAGCAAGATTAATAGATAGCAACACAATAATGTATCAACTTTGCGATGATGAAAATGACTCAAACTACAAACAACTAAAACTTATGGAGAAAGAGCTACAAAACTTCACAAATCTTCATGGGAAAAAATACAAACTCATAGGTTTACCACATATTGAAGCAAAATATGATGGGGAAGATAAACTTCCAGCAACTTATGCAAATTTTTTAATTATCAATGGGGCTGTTTTGGTACCAACTTATAAAGATAAAAATGATAACTTAGCTTTAGAGATATTTAAAAAAGCATTTCCAAAAAGGGATATCATTGGGATAGATTGCTCTACTCTTATAAGACAACACGGAAGCCTACATTGTGTAACTATGCAATATCCAAAAATTAAAAACATAAACAAAAAATAACCTTAGGAGGATACAGTGAAGGTTGCATTAATACAACAAAAATATCACGACACAAAAAAGAAAACCATACAAAAAACAGTTGAGATGATAGAAGTTGCTAAGGAAAATGGAGCTGTTTTAGTTGTACTTCAAGAACTACATCAAACACACTACTTTTGTCAAAATGAAAGTGTTGATGCTTTTGATTTAGCAAATTCTTGGGAAGATGATATAAAATTTTGGGGTGAAGTTGCCAAAAAAAATGGTGTAGTTTTGGTCACTTCCCTCTTTGAACATCGAACAGCTGGGCTTTATCACAATACTGCTGTTGTTTTTGAAAAAGATGGCTCAGTTGCTGGAAAATATCGCAAAATGCATATTCCTGATGATCCTGGGTACTATGAAAAATTTTATTTTACACCTGGGGATATGGGATTTGAACCAATAAATACAAGTCTTGGGAAGCTTGGAATTTTGATATGCTGGGATCAATGGTATCCAGAAGCTGCAAGACTTATGGCTCTAAAAGGTGCCCAGATGCTTATCTACCCAACCGCAATTGGTTGGTTTGAAGCAGATGACGATGATGAAAAAACAAGACAAAGAGATTCTTGGGTAGCAATTCAAAGAGGACATAGTGTAGCAAATGGTTTGCCAGTTCTAACGGTAAATCGTGTAGGATTTGAAAAAGATGACAGTGGCGTATTAGCTGGGACAAAATTTTGGGGAAATAGCTTTGTTTTTGGACCACAAGGTGAACTACTTGTGCAAGGAAGTGAAGATAAAGAGGAAATTTTATATGTTGAACTTGATATGAAAAGAAGTGAAAATGTACGAAGATGGTGGCCATTTTTAAGAGATAGACGAATTGAAAATTATGGTGATTTAACAAAAAGATATATTGATTAAAAAATAAAAACAAAGGAATTTTAATGAAATTTAGCGGAAAAAATGTATTAGTAACAGGTGCTAGCAAAGGAATTGGAGCAGAAGTAGCAAAAGTTTTAGCAACTTATGGTTTGAAAGTTTGGATAAATTATAGAAGTAAACCAGAATTAGCCGACGCGGTAAAAGATATTATTGTAAATAATGGTGGAGATGCAGCTGTTATCAAAGGTGATGTATCGGTTGAAGCTGATTGGAATGAGATGATTAAAACAATCGTAGATGCTGATGGCGAATTATCTTATCTTGTAAATAATGCTGGTATTACAAAAGATAAATTAGCGATACGAATGTCGGTAGAGGATTTTGATGATGTTATCAATGCAAATCTCAAATCAGCTTTCATCGGGTGTCGGGATGCACTTAAAATAATGAGCAAAAAAAGATTTGGTTCAATAGTAAATATATCATCAATAGTAGGAGAGATGGGAAATCCTGGGCAAACTAACTATTCTGCCTCAAAAGGCGGGGTAAATACCATGACAAAAGCATTCGCAAAAGAGGGAAGCGCAAGGGGAATTAGATACAACGTAGTAACACCTGGATTCATAAGAACAGATATGACTGATGAACTAAAGCCAGAGGTCAAAGAGAATTATGAAAAAAATATTCCACTTGGAAGATTTGGTGAAGCTAGCGAAGTTGCTGATGCAGTAGCATTCCTATTAAGCGACCATTCAAGCTATATCACTGGGGAAATTCTAAAGGTGAATGGCGGACTATATGTCTAATGTAGGTAATTTTTAAGTATATTTGGTATAATTTTCGCGAAACTTATTTTAAAAAGGAAAAAAAATGTTAGAAAAAATCAAAGCAGTAGTAGCTGAGCAATTAGATTGTGATATAGCTCAAATCAAAGAAGATTCAAAATTTATTGAAGATTTAGGTGCAGATTCGCTAGATGTTGTTGAGCTAGTTATGGCTTTAGAAGAGGAATTTGATATTGAAATTCCAGACGAAAGTGCTGAAAAAATATTAACTGTTGCTGATGCATTAAATTACATCAAAGAGAACAAATAGTTCCAAGCAGATACAAAAGCTAAACGCTTTTGTATTAAATCAAGAAATCAAATAGCTTACTCAAGTTTTAAAATTTAAAATTTTAGTAATCTATAAAAACACAATAAATGGAGTGAATAAAATAATGAAAAGAGTAGTAGTAACTGGGTTAGGGATGATAAATTCACTTGGATCAAATGTTGAAGAATCTTTCAAGGCAATTGTAAATGGTGAATGTGGAATAGACACAATAACTCTTTTTGATGCATCTGAATTTGGTGCAAAAATTGCTGGGGAAGTAAAAAACTTTGACCCTGATGCAATACTTGGGAAAAAAGAATCAAAAAAAGCAGATAGATTTATACACCTTGGAATCCATGCTGCCCAAGAAGCGATGAGTGATGCTGGACTTGTAACAGACAATAAAGTAAGCGATGAAATAAGTGAAAGCTTCGGGATTGTTGCTGCTTCTGGGATTGGTGGATTATCAAATATTGAAAAAAACTCTGTAATTTGTGATGCAAGAGGTCCATCTAAAATATCTCCATTTTTTATCCCATCATCTTTAGTAAATATGCTTGGTGGCTTTATCACAATTCAACACAATTTAAAAGGTCCAAACCTTTCAGCTGTTACAGCTTGTGCAGCTGGGACACACGCTATTGCTGACGGATACAAAACAATCGCCTTAGGCGGAGCAGATAAAATGCTTGTCGTTGGAGCAGAAAGTGCGATATGTGGTGCTGGAGTTGGTGGATTTGCAGCAATGAAAGCACTTAGTACAAGAAACGATGACCCAAAAACCGCTTCAAGACCATTTGATAAAAATAGAGATGGATTCGTAATGGGTGAAGGTGCTGGTGCATTAGTTTTAGAAAGCTTAGAATCAGCACTAGCAAGAGGTGCTAAAATCTACGCTGAAGTCTTAGGATTTGGAGAAAGCGGTGATGCTAATCACATAACAACTCCTACTATGGACGGACCTCTACGAGCTATGAAAGCTGCATATAAAATGGCGAAAGAAAATAATGGTGGGGAGATTAAAATTGATTATGTAAATGCTCATGGTACAAGCACACCTGTAAATGATAAAAATGAAACGGCAGCATTAAAAGAGTTATTTAATGGGCTTCAAGAGTGTCCGCCAGTAACATCTACAAAAGGTCAAATTGGACATTGTTTAGGTGCAGCTGGAGCATTGGAAGCTATTATTGCAATTAAAGCTATGGAGCAAAGCATCATCCCACCAACTATAAACCAAATTGAATCTGATGAGAATTGTGATTTAGATTATGTGCCAAATGTTGCTAGAAAAGCTGAATTAAAAATTGTTATGAGTAATTCATTTGGTTTTGGTGGAACAAACGGTGTTGTAATTATGAAAAAATTTGTTAAATAGGTAGTTAAATGGCAATATATTTAGATTTTGAAGAAAATATAAAAAACATAGAAGATGAAATAATAGTTGCCAAAACAAGAGCAGATGAATATGCAGTTAGCACATTAGAAAAGCAACTTGAAGATGAGATAAATAAAACTTACTCAAACCTTTCAGATTTTCAAAAGTTAAAATTAGCAAGACACCCGGATCGTCCTTATGCACTTGATTACATAAGAGGTCTTATGGAAGATCCTTATGAAATACATGGGGACAGACATCTTGCTGATGATCAGGCAATGGTTTGTTTTATTGGATATATCGGTGAACAAAAATGTGTTGTTATAGGTGAACAAAAAGGTAGAGGTGTTAAAAATAAAATCAAAAGAAATTTTGGTATGCCAAATCCTGAAGGATATAGAAAAGCTCTTCGAGCAGTTAAACTTGCTGAAAAATTTGAATTACCAATATTATTTTTAGTAGACACTCCAGGTGCATATCCAGGAATTGGTGCTGAAGAGAGAAGTCAAAGTGAAGCAATTGCTAGAAATCTATTTGAACTAAGCGATACAAATACAACAATTATTTCGGTAGTTATTGGTGAAGGTGGAAGTGGTGGAGCTTTAGCGATTTCAATCGGTGATAGACTGGCTATGATGAGATACAGTGTTTATAGTGTTATTTCACCTGAGGGTTGTGCTAGTATTTTATGGAAAGATCAAGCAATGGTTGAAACTGCTACAAATGCACTAAAAATAACTTCAAACGATTTAAAAAATTGTGGGCTAATAGATGATATTATTGATGAGCCAATGATTGGTGCCCATAGGGAAAAAGAAAAAGCTATTAAAGCTTTAGGGGAGTATTTTTTAACACAAGTTAAAGAGGTTGGCAAACTTTCAAAAGAGGAAAGATATGAGCAAAGATATGCAAAACTTATGGCTTTGGGAAGTTTTGCGTCGTAATTAAAAACAATGCAACAACTTTAAAAGGGAGTGATATTTAATCACTCCCTTTTTTATTTGAAATTTTTTGGATTTGTAATATAGCCACTAACTGCGCTAGCTGCAGCTACTGCACTATTTGATAGGTATACTTTAGAACTTCTACTTCCCATTCTACCAACAAAGTTTCTATTTGTTGTAGATATACAAACCTCATCATCACCCAATATCCCCATATATCCACCAAGACAAGCGCCACAAGTTGGATTGCTAACAACAGCTCCAGCATCAACTAAAATATCTATATATCCAAGCTTTGTTGCTTCCCTTAAAATCTTTTGTGTTCCAGGTGTAACAATCATTCTTACATGTGATGCTACTTTTTTATCTTTTAACATTTGTGCTGCTACTTTAAGGTCACTTAATCGTCCATTTGTACAACTACCAATAAAAACTTGATCAACTTTAATATTATCACTTACAGCTTGAGTGATACTATGTCCATTTTCTGGTAAAAATGGATAAGCAACAACAGGCTCAAGATTTGCAACATCAATAGTTATAACTTGCGTATATTTTGCATCATCATCTGAATAATGTATTTTAGGCTCACTTCGTAAACCACCATTAGCACTTGCTCTTTGCTCTAAAAATTCTTTTGTAACATCATCATAGGCTACAATTCCACTTTTTGCTCCTGCTTCAATAGCCATATTACAAAGTGCAAATCTATCATCCATACTCAAATATGGAATCGTATCACCTGTAAACTCTAGTGTTTTATATAATGCTCCATCAACACCAATCATTCTTATAATCTCTAAAATTAAATCTTTACCCGTAACAAATTCTTGTGGTTTTCCACTAAATACGACTTTTATCGATTCAGGCACTTTAAACCAATTTCCACCGCTTATCATAGCAAATGCTAAATCTGTACTACCCATTCCTGTACTAAATGCTCCTAATGCACCATGAGTACAAGTATGGCTATCAGCACCAATTATTACATCTCCAGGGATTACAAGTCCTTTTTCAGGCAAGAGTGCATGTTCAATTCCCATATCTTTTTCATCAAAAAAGTTTTTAAGATTGTGTTTTGCGGCAAAATCTCTGCTAATTCTTGCTTGATTCGCACTTGCAATATCTTTTGCAGGGATAAAATGGTCAAGAACTATGCAAAATCCATCTGGATTTGCTAACTTTGTTGCACCACTCTCCTCAAACGCATGGATAGAGATTGGAGTTGTAATATCATTTCCAATAACCATATCAATAGAGCTTCTAATAATTTGTCCCGCATATACTTTTTCACCAACATGTTCACTAAATATTTTTTCCGTAATTGTTTGTCCCATTATCTCTTCTTTGTATGTTTTATAATTCGCGGATTATAACAAATCTAACCTAAATGAAAAAAGATTACATAAAAACTGCCAGAATATTAATTATTTAACACTAAAAATTGTACAATAAATAATATGTAGCATAAAAGGTAAAATATAGATGTTGGTAAGCAGTGGATTAGTAAAAATTGAAGATATAGATTATTTAGAGTCAAATGACTTAGATACATTACTCAATAAGATTCTTAATTATCTGAAGCATATTACTCATTGTGATGCTGGATCAATTTATCTAAAAGATGGGAATGATTTAACATTTCATATTTTTCAAAATAACTCATTTTCACAAATGACAATCGATAACATTCAAATACCACTTAAAAAAATGAAATTTGAAATCAAAAAAGATTCCAATACAATTGCTGTTGAATCATTTATTACAAAAAAGATTATTACAATTGATGATATTTACAAAAATAATGATTTTGACTTTAAATCATCAAAAGAGTTTGATATCAAATTTAACTATAAAACAAAATCAATATTAACTGCTCCATTAATCAATTTCTACTCTGGTGAATCAATTGGTGTTTTACAATTGATAAATAAACAAAGTGGAAATAATCTAACTAGCTTCACAAATGAAGATAAAGATTTTATATCACTTAGTAGCTATCTTATCGCACTTAGTATAATAACTACAAAACAATCACAAGAAACACTACGAAAAATCAATAAAAATATAGAAAAACAGATAATTTCACGAACAAAAAGTCTAGAAGATATTCAGCACCAATTATTAGAGCAAGTAAACAAAGACCCCATGACTGAGTTATTTAATCGTAGATACTTTAATGAGATAAATGAGAACTTACTTTCTATTACAAAAAAAAGTAATTCAGATATGTCGATAATAATGTTGGATGTCGATAATTTTAAAACAATTAATGATACTTATGGTCACAGTGTAGGTGACATTGTGATTTGTAATATTTCAGATATTCTAAAAAAATCAACAAGAACCAGTGATATTTGTGTTCGGTTTGGTGGTGAAGAATTTGTAGTAGTATTGCCAAAAACATCATTGGAAAATAGTGTTAAAATAGCAGAAAAAATAAGAAAAACAATAGAAAATGCACAGACATTGATTGAGCAAAATGAAGTAATAAAATACACTGTAAGTGTAGGTGTATCGAAAATTGAAGCGCTTGATAATTCAATAGTTACTGCTTTAAATAGAGCAGATACATTGTTATATGAAGCAAAAAGTTTAGGAAAGAACTTAGTTAGATTTTAATTGCTCACTACTTCAATGTGAATGGTGGACCTAGAAAACTATTTTTTTCTAGGGACAACCAACATATTCACATATCTTCCTTCAAGTTTAGGATCTTGATCTTTTATACCAATGTCTTCTAACATTGGCCAAACATTATTTAAAACATCTTCACCAGCTTTTGGATTTGACATCTCTCTACCCTTAAGAAAAACTCTAAACTTTACATGATTTCCCTCTTCGATAAACTCTCTTGCGTGTTTTACTTTATAGCTAATATCATTAGCTGCAATTTTAACTGATAATTTTATCTCTTTAGTAACTATAATTTTTTGATTTTTCTTTGCTTCTTTTTTCTTTTTTTCTAGCTGGTACTTGAATTTACTATAATTCATAATTTTGACAACAGGAGGATTTGCAGTTGCTGCAATACAAACTAAGTCTAATCCTTGCTCATCAGCAATTTTTAAAGCCTCTTTTGAACTTATTATCCCATAAGATGTTCCATCATCACCATTACATCTAACTTCTGGGAATCTAATATCCTCATTCATCAATGTATCATCTGTTTTTTTTGTTTTTAAATTCAAATTTTATCCTCTTGTTTTTTATTTTTTACCATCTCCAAAAAGTCACTTCTTGACATTTCACTTCGCTCTCTTTTTCTTCTATCTCTTAGTGCTACCATTTGATTTTCCACTTCTGCTTCACCCAAAACCAAAATCATAGGAACTCGTCCTTTTTCTGCATTTCTGATTTTTTTATTTAAACTATCATTTTTATCAAATATTTCACTGTCGATATCAAGTTCTCGTAAATCCGCTGCTATCTCTTTTGCATACGCAAGATTATTATCACTAATAGGGATAATAGCAACCTCAGTTGGAGCAATACTAAACGGAAACTCTCCTGCACAATGCTCAGTCAAAATTCCAATAAATCTCTCAAAACTTCCCAGAATTGCTCTATGAATCATCACCGGTCGCTCTTTTGTATCTTCACTTGTAGTATAGTGGATGTCAAATCTTTCAGGTAAATTCATATCAACTTGGATAGTTCCACATTGCCATTTTCTTCCAATTGCATCAAGGATTTTAATATCAATTTTTGGACCATAAAATGCTCCACCACCCTCATCTATTCCATAAGAGTAGTTATTCTCATCAAGTGCATCTTTGATACCTTTTGTTGTTGCTTCCCAAAATGCATCGTCGCCAATAGCTTTTTCTGGTCTTGTTGAAACCATCATCTCATACTCAAAATCAAATAATTTCATCAAGCTTTCAACAAATTCTAAAACTTCCATAATCACAGATTTTACTTGACTTGGCATACAAAAAATATGTGCGTCATCTTGAGTAAATTCTCTAACTCTAAAAAGTCCATGCATTGTCCCGCTCATCTCATGTCTATGAACTACGCCATATTCAAAATATTTTAATGGTAAATCTTTGTATGAAACTAAATCATCTTTAAAAATTTGGATGTGTCCCACACAGTTCATAGGCTTTATACCGTATTCTTGCCCCTCTATCTGGGTAAAATACATATTTTCTTTATAGTTTGCATAATGTCCTGATTTTACCCAAGCATCTGCTTTTAAAATTTCAGGTCCCCTTACAGGTTGATATCCTCTTTTTCTATGTGCTTTGTATAATAGTTGCTCTAGCTTTCCTCTTAATCTTGCACCATTTGGAAGCCAAAGTGGAAGTCCAGCACCAACATCATCACTAAATGTAAAAAGCTTTAGTTCAGTGCCTAGTTTTCGATGGTCTCTTTTTTTAGCCTCTTCTAACATTGTAAGATAATTAGTCAAATCTTCTTTTTCAAAAAATGCGATACCATAAATTCTAGTTATCATCTCATTCTTTTCATCACCTCCAAGATATGCACCAGCAACTCTTAGAAGTTTGAAGTTTCTAATAGTTCTTGTGTTTTCCAAGTGAGGTCCGCGGCACAAATCCTCAAAATCACCTTGTTTATAGACAGTTAAAATATCATCTTTGATATTTTTTAGAACCATTTGTTTCAAAGGATCATTTACAAATTTTAAAGCAAATTCCTCTCTAGTGATTTCACTTCTCACAATTGGTAATTTTTTACCTGCGATATCTTTCATTTTTTTTTCTATTATTTTTAAATCTTCATCAGTGATTGCTTTTGAAACTTTAAAATCATAGTAAAAACCTTCATCAACAACAGGTCCTACAAAAAATTGAGCTTCACTATGGAGTTCTTTTATGGCTTGAGCCATAAGATGAGCAGTTGAATGTCTTAGTATCTCTAACGCATCCTTAGTATTTGATGCCACGATTTCTTCACCTTGAATATTCAAAGCTTTAGCAGTTTGAAGGTCATAAATTACATCATCCTTCTTAATACCTATACAGTCCAATAAAATCCTTTTTCTTTTAATTTAGTGACAATATTCTAGCAAATTAATCTTAAGAGCTACTCTTAAAATTAATTACAACTTAACCAATTTTCAAATAGCTCAATTTGTACTTTTGTTTGAGCTGTACTTGTACCGCCAAAACTATCCCTTGCATTCATTGAATTTCTAAGATCAAGGTATCGCAACACCTCATCTTCAATTGAACTTAGCTCGCTACATGATTTTCTTAGTTCGTTAATATCTAATTGACTTACATCTTTATTAATACTGTTTGCATAAGAAACAACTTCTTTTGTTATGTAATAAGCCGTTCTAAATGGAATATTTTTATTTTTCACTAAATAGTCAGCCATATCAGTAGCACTTAAATGCCCAATTTGACAAGCTTTTTCCATATTTTCTTTATTTATAATCAGCGTTTCCATTACAGCTGTTAAAATATCCAAACTTATTTCAATTGTTTCAACACTATCAAAAACACCCTCTTTGTCCTCTTGAGTATCTTTATTGTAGGCGAGCGGTAAACCTTTCATTACTGTAAGTAAACCAATCAAATTTCCATAAACTCTACCTGTTTTACCCCTTAAAAGTTCAGGGACATCTGGATTTTTCTTTTGTGGCATTATTGAACTTGTTGTTGCATACTCGTCACTCATTTTTACAAAACCAAATTCATAACTCGACCATAAAATTAGCTCTTCTGATAGTCTACTTATATGCATCATTGATGTTGCTATATTAAAAAGAATTTCTAGTGCAAAATCACGATTGCTGCTACTGTCTAATGCACAATTTGTTGGGGCATAAAACCCCAATAATTCAGCGGTTTTAAATCTGTCAATATTATGCGGAGTTCCTGCAAGTGCTGCACTTCCAAGTGGCGAATAGTTGTTTCTCTCATAAGAACTTCCAAATCTTTCAAAATCTCTTCTAAACATATTTGCATATGCGAGCATATGAAATCCAAAATTTATAGGTTGGGCATGTTGTAGATGTGTCATTCCAGGTATTAGTGTATCACTATGCTTTGAAGCAATTACAACCAACACTTCTATAAGTCTTTTGAGTTTAGCCTTTATATCAAGTGTTTTATCTTGAACATACAAAGTAAAATCAGTAGCAACTTGATCATTTCTACTTCTAGCTGTATGAAGTCTTCCTGCTGCACCACCTACAATTTGTCCTAGTCTATTTTCAATTGCCATATGGATATCTTCATCTTCTATTTTCCATACAAACTGATTTGATTCAATCTCACCTTTGATTTTAAGTAGTCCTGTTTCGATTTTAATCTGATCATCAACCGAAATAATTCCTTGCAAAGCCAACATTTTACTATGAGCAATGCTCCCTTTTATATCTTGAGCATAAAGTTTTTTATCAAACAAAAGTGATGCATTAAATTGATTAAGTATTTCGGCGTTTGTATTTTTTAAAATTTGCTGTTCTTGCATTCATATTCCTATATTTTTTTAGAGTTTTGATTGTAGCATATTGGCGTTTTAATTTAAGCGATTTTACTATATGATTAAAACTTAAATAAGATAAATTATTACTATATTGGGGTTACATATGATTACACACTTGGCAAAAAAAATTGATGCACTGCCACCTTTACCTAAAACTGTTTTAGAACTTCAAGAATTTAAAAAAGAGGATTCACAAGAAACATCAAAGTTGTTGCAAATTTTAGAGCAAGACCCACTAATAATGGCTACACTACTTAAAGTTGCAAATTCAGCAATGTTTGGATTTAGGCATAAAGTTGAAACAACAAAAAAAGCAGTTGACCTAATTGGGATCAATTTTACCCTTTCAATTGCTTTTGGAAGTGCTATTAAAAGTACATTAAATACAAATCTTGATGCTTATGGAATTAGTTCTGATAAATTTTTAGAGTTAGCAAATATGTCTTCAAACATCCTTCATAAGTGGGTTGGGGGATGGGATTTTAAATTAAAAGAGGAGTTAATTTTGCCTGTATTTTTACAAGAAGCTGGGCAATTTATAATTTCAGATTTAGCAAATGAACAAAAACTAACAGAGCAATTTTTAAATGAAATTAAAAAAGATTGCACAAGCATTTTAAAAATTGAAAAAAAATTATTTAACGCTACATCATCAGAAATAGCAGCTTCAATTTTTGAACAATGGAAATTAAACGAATCACTAGTTGCAATTATTAAAGGTGTGGACGATATATCAAAATGTAATCCAAAATATACAAAACATGCCCAAATACTTAGTGTAATCAAAGTCTTATGCAATCCAATAGACCCACTAAATAGTAAAGCTGTAAATCGAGCTGTTGAGATGGCTAAAGAATTCAAACTTGATACAAAAAGTCTAGAAAAAGCGATTGAGATTATGGAAGATAGACTATTAAATGCCTAATGTTGGTAGTTTAAAATATGCTTCGATTGATATTGGTCTAAAAAGAATTGGTATAGCTATATCTTTGGGACTTGGTATTATAAATCCACAAAGTGCAATTTTAAGAAAAAATAGAGTTCAAGCATCAAATGATGTGGATACATTTTTGCAAGAATGGGAAATTGATGTTTTAGTTGTAGGCTTTCCAAGCGCAAGTATTGATATGCAAAATAGGATAAAGCACTTTGTTGGACTTTTAGAGTTTAATAAAACTATTGTTTTTCAAGAGGAAAATATGAGTTCGATTGAGGCAGAAGAGCAAATCAAAGGTGATATAAAGTACAAAAGAGATGGAAGAATAGATAGTTTGGCTGCTAAAATTATCCTTGAACGGTACTTATTTTCTGTGTCTAAATAGGTAATCTTCTAGTAAAATTAATAAATTATTTCTTAACTCACTATCAAAACTTTCAAGCGTATCTATACATCCAAAAGCAAGTTTATCAGCACTTTTTATTGCTCCATCCAAACCTAAAAGATTTACAAATGAATTCTTTGCCCCATCATTTGATGTTGTTTTGCCAGCTTCTTCTGTTGAAGCTGTTTCATCAATAATATCATCTTGGATTTGAAAAAGTAGACCAATATCAATCCCGAAACTATACAATTTTAGAGCAATTTCATCACCTAGATTCCCTATTATTGCACCCATCTGAAGACTACAAGCTATTAATTTTGCTGTTTTATGTATATGTAAGAATTCTAATTTTTCCAAAGGGAGTATTTTATTTTCAAAATAACAATCTATTGCTTGACCAATAATCATCCCGTCAATTCCACCATTTGAACTCAAAAGTTCAATAAGTTCAATTTTAACATCACTGCTTAATGGTGCATTGGCGATTAAATTAAATGAGTGTGTATTTAATGCATCTCCAACTAAAATGGCTGTTACCTCATCGAAAGATTTGTGGAGCGTTGGATGCCCTCTTCTTAAATCTGCGTTATCCATAGCAGGTAAATCATCATGTATCAAAGAATAAGTATGCAAAAGCTCGAGTCCCAAAGCAACTGGAAGTGAATTTTTAAGTAACAATTCATTTGAACTTTTAACCACCAAAAGAAGTAACATTGGACGAAATCTTTTACCACCAGCCCTTAACATATCTTGTAATGCATTTTCAAAGATTGGATGATATGATTTTGATTTTGGAAGATTCGCTAAAAGAAAATCCTCAAATACTGTCAATAGTTTTTCGTATTTCATTAGGTTTTTCTTATTTAAAAAGATTTAATCCACCCATCATATTCATAGCCATTGTTTTTTTATTTTCATCAGCTTGTTTTATGACATCGTTCATTGCGCTTATTAATAGTATTTTTAAGGAATCTTTATCATCCATCAAACTATCATCAATTTTAAGATCAATAACTTCGCTATTTCCATTGATAGAAAGCTCAATCATCCCTCCGCCCATTTTTGAAGTAAATATTTTACTATCACCCTCACTTTTTGCTTTTTCTGCCATCTCTTGCACTTGCCCCATAAGGTCACCAAGATTTAAATTTTTAAAATCCATTAACCCTCATCGCTCCCTAATAGTTCATTTGTAATATCTAAAATATTATTATTTCCATCAACATGTACAACAACAGGTTTATAGGTTTTTAAATCCTCTTCATTATATGAAGCATAAGCTATAACTATAATCTTATCGCCGATTTCCACTTTTCTAGCAGCTGCACCATTTAGGCACATATCCTTGCTTCCTCTTTTACCTTTTATGGTGTATGTTGAAAATCTCTCGCCATTATTTATATTTACAATCTCAACTTTTTGTCCGACTTTTAAATTAGACGCATCTAATAAATCTTCATCAATTGTAATTGAACCTACATAATGAAGATTTGCATCTGTTACAGTTGCTCTATGAATTTTGCTGTAAAGCATATCTATATTCATATTTAAATCTCTATTTAGTTTAATTTTTGAGGCTCACCCCAAAATTGCTCAGGGATTAGATATTCAGCAACAGGTACTCCACCTTTTATATGCTCCTCTAGTATTCTATCTATTTTTTCTGTTGTTAAATTAGCATACATAAATCTCTCATTTTGTCCTGCTACAACCATAACTGGACCTTGTTGACATCTTGCCAAACAACTTGTTCTTATAAGTTGAACTGGACCCATAAGTCCTTTTTGCATCAAACTCATACCAATATGATTGAATAACCCTTGAGTATCAGCGTTTACACAAGATGGTTTTGGCATCCCTGGAGGTGAACTTTGTTCACACTTAAATATATAATATGTCGGTTGTGGTATTTGTGGCATTTGCATTTTTATTCCCTTAGTTTTTTATTAGTAGTACATATCTATCTATACTATCTTTGTTGTGATTTTAAAATTTAGCGATTTTATCCAAGATACATTAATATCTTATAAATAAAAAATAAAATGTGCAATTATGATGTATCTTTTGTCATTTTAGTAACACATTTCGATTTAATTCTTCAATAACTCCAAAACTACCTGCTTATCATTAAATGGAAACTTTTTATCATAAATAATCTGATACTCCTCATCACCTTTTCCCAAAATCAACACTACACTATTTTGTGTATTTCTAGCTTTAGTTATCGCTTTTTCTAAAGCAACTTTTCTATTGAGCTCAGTTTCACATTTATCTTTATTTTTAATTCCAAATAAAATTTCATTGTTTATAACATCTGGGTCTTCACTTCTTGGATTGTCACTTGTTAGAAAAATATATTTAGAATATTCATCAGCCATAGCACCCATTAATGGACGTTTTAATTTATCTCTATCTCCACCTGCACCAAATACTGTAATGATATTTTTATCCCTAAAACTTTCGAAAATAGCTCTCATCCCATCAGGAGTATGGGCAAAATCAACAACAATATAAGGGTCAAAAGAAACGGTTTCCATCCTTCCACTCACGCCTGCAAAGTTTTCAACAATTTCACAAATTTTTCCCAAATCAACTTTTGTTAAAATATGTACTGCTGAAATTGCTGCTGTTAAGTTATAAACATTAAAAGTCCCTCTCATATCACTATTGAAAGTAAAAAGTTCGCCAAAATATTGAACTACAACATTTGTTCCATCTTTAAATGTAAATGCTTGAACTTTATAAGTTGCTGGATTATCAAGTCCATAAGAGTACGCATTTTTTAATTTGAATTTAATATTTTTATCATCTTTATTTATGAGTTTTGGTGTATCGTCTTTGAAAAATGAGTTTTTGGTCTCAATGTACTCTTCCATGGTTTTATGGTAATCGAGATGATCGCCTGTAATATTAGTATGAATTTTAAGTGCAAAATCAACGCCACAAGTCCTATTTTGTGATATTGCATGAGAACTAACTTCTGTTACAAAATATTCACAATTATGCTCCAAAGCTAGCTCTAAATTTGAAAACATCTCAATTTGAAATGGGGTCGTAAATGAATAATCCCTTATCTGCTCCCCATTTATAAATAATCCACGAGTTCCTAAAAGTGCAACTTTATACCCCAAATCAAGTAAAAATGAGTATATGGCTCCAGCGGTTGTAGTTTTACCATTTGTCCCTGTAATTCCAATCACTTTTAGAGATGAAAAATCAAAATAATTTTTAAGCTCACTATCTTTAATTATAGTTTTTGGATTTAATGAAATTGCATTTTGCAAATACTTTTCATTATTTTTAGATACTACAAAGATTGAATCATTTGTTATTTCACTTGTATTATCTGTGAAGAGTTGATTATTTTTGATTATTGTCAATAGTTTTTCCCCCAAGTTTTTCATACAATTTTAATATCTCGTCATCATAAGCAAATAGAGTTTGAAAATTATCAAGATAACTATAAGCTGTTTTTCCAAAGTCATTATCTATTAGTTGCTCTATAAAATTAATTAAGTCTATTTTTGTTTTTATTGCAACTTTTGTACTAAACATAATATCTTCATAAGCTTCCCTAAATGAACCCCGACTTTGAACTAAATTCAAAAAATCACCATATTCAATAGCATCAAGGGATTCTATACTTTGAGATGAAATATCGTGCATTATCTTCATAATTAACTCATTATTACCATCATAAGCCCCAATAGCGTCTTTTACAAATTGCACAGCACCATCAGGATTTACCTCTTTTTGTATAACAAAATAATCAAATAATGCTTGTCCCTTATCACTATTTTCTGAAGCTATGTCACAAATTATTGGGTACATTTTGTACTCAATATTATTTGGTTTTATAGATAAAGCTTGTGAATACAAGAAAATTGCTATATCGTATTCTTTATTTATAAAATGCCCATGAGCAGACTCTAAAACTTCATTTACATTAATCATTTGGTATTGTATCCTCAAACCCTAAAGGTATATTTTTTATCTCCAATTCTGGATGAATAAGTTCTTTTAAATTTTTCTCAACCACAAATTTTAAAGTTGTTCCACTTGATGAACACCCAACACATGCGCCTTGAAGCTGAATATATACAACTCCATTTTTTATTTTTAATAATTTTATAGCTCCACCATCTTTTGCTAACATCGGTGATATTTTTGTATTAATAATATTATTGATTGGATATTCCAAATCATCATCACTAAACGGCATCATTTTATATCTCCTTAATTTTATTGCATCAAACTAATGCAAAAAATTTTAATTTCTCAAATCTATTAACTAACTTTTCTCTTAACCAAAAAAATACCAATAGCTGTAATAACCAAAATAAAAATTATTGTTTCAAAAATAAATTCTAAACTAACTGGCTCAGTCATTAAGAATTCACAACCGAATTACATCTTGAACAAAGCTCATCTTCATTTAGCGAGCAATACTTCCAGCATCTTGGGCATTTTGATTTTGTAGCTTTATAAACTTCAAACTTAACAGCACCAACATTAAAGCTTACTAGCGGATTAAAAGATGGTTCATCTCTTAATTCACTTACTAAAAATAAATCTTCCGCTTCAACTTTAGAAAGTGCAATGATATCACTTGAATCTGTGTAGATTTCAAGTTCTAAAGCTGATTTTATTATTTTATCTTTTTTTAAATTTTCAATAGATTCATTAAATTTCTCTTTCGCTTCAAGTAAAAATGATTCATTTATTTGTGAATCCACCATAGGCAAAGTGTATTTTTTATAGTCATATATATCCTCTGCTCCATTTTTAATAAACTCTGGAGAGAAACTTAAAAGCTCATCCATTGTATAAGTTAAAATTGGAGCAAGAGTTCCTACTAATGCCATTAAAATCATTGCCATTGAACTTTGACTAGCTCTTCTTTGTGCACAATCCATACCATTACAATATAGTTTATCCTTACAGATATCAAGATAGATATTTGATAAATCAGCAACTAAAAAGTGATTTAATTTATTAAGCCCTCTGCTGTAATCGTATGCTCTAAAATCACTATCAATTCCATCAAATACAATTTTTGCTTTATTGATTATCCAAATGTCGAATTTTCCAAATGTTTCAACAGAAGCTAATTCCTCTAAATCATTTATGTTCGCTAACAAAAATCTAGCTGTATTTCTTATTTTCCTATATTGTTCACCCATTTGTTTTAAAATATCATCACTAATTTTAAGGTCACTTTGATAATCACTCATAGCAACCCAAAGTCTTAGAATTTCACTTCCAAACTCTTTTAAAACTTTATCAGGTGCAACAACATTTCCTTTAGATTTACTCATCTTTTCACCCTTAGCATCAACAGTAAAGCCATGGGTTAAAATGGATTTGTATGGTGCTTTTTCACATGACGCCATTGAAGTTAAAAGTGAAGACTGGAACCAACCACGATGTTGGTCAGACCCTTCAAGGTACATATCGGCAATTGGTGTTCCAGCATCATAGTTTCTACTTTTTAAAACAGCATATTGTGTACTTCCACTATCAAACCAAACATCTAAAATATCCATAGTTTTTTCTAAATCTTGTGGATTTAAGCCACTTCCAGGATAAAGAAGCTCTTCAATGCTTAAGTCATACCAAGCATCTGCACCTTTTTGTTCAAAAATCATCGCCACATAATTTAAAACTTTTTCATCATAAATAATCTCATCAGTTACTTTATTTCTAAAAAATGCAATAGGAACACCCCAATCTCTCTGTCTTGAAATACACCAATCAGGTCTATTTTCAACCATAGAACTAAGTCTATTTATACCGTGCTCTGGGTAAAACTTAATATCTTTTAGGCTATCTAATGAATTCTCTCTAAGTGTTTTTTGATTTTTTCCATAAACCTCATCAATTGCTATAAACCATTGTTTAGTTGCTCTAAAAATTACAGGCTTATGTGTTCTCCAACAATGTGGATATGAGTGAGTTATATCGACTCTTTTTAGTAAAGCATCACCTAAAAGCTCCATCACAATTTCATTTGCTTTAAAAACATGAGTTCCAACGTAAAGTTCTGGATTTGGAAGTAATTTTTCCCTTACAATTGTATTGTCATACTTACCTTCACTATCAACTGGCATCAATACTTCTAGGTTGTAACGAAGTCCAACTTTGTAGTCATCTTCCCCATGCCCTGGAGCTGTGTGAACAGCACCTGTTCCACTATCCATCAAAACATGATCACCTAAAACTATTTTAGATTTTCTACCATTTAAAGGATTTATTGCAAAACTATTTTCTAAATCTTTTGGATTAATTGAACTCACTACATCCCCAACAAAAAGCCCATTTTCTTTTGCTAATTGATATAGTTTTTTTGCCACAATAAACTTATCACTTGTTTGCACATACTCCTCTTCACCATTTAAAGCGATTCCTGTATTTGCAGGCAATGTCCAAGGTGTGGTTGTCCAAATGATAACACTTGCATCGATATTTTCCAATTTAAAAGCCACATAAATCGATGGACTTACTTTATCCTGATACTCTATTTCGGCTTCAGCTAAAGCAGTTCCAGCTGCCCATGACCAATGAACAGGTTTGCTTCTTTGTATCAAAAGCCCTTGTTTTGAAATATTTATAAGTTCCCTGTAAATATTTGCTTCAAATTTAAAATCCATTGTCAAATATGGATTTTCCCAATCAGCAACAATCCCTAAGCTTTTAAATTCCTCTTTTTGAATAGTTATAAATTTACTAGCGTGCTCTCTACAAAGCTCCCTTAATTTACTTTTTTGGAGAATTTTTTTCTTCTCTGTTCCAATTTTCTCTTCAACTTTTTGCTCAATCGGTAGACCGTGACAATCCCAACCTGGAGTAAATCTTGTAGATTTCCCATCAAAATAGTGATATTTAACAATCATATCTTTTAAAATTTTATTTAGTGCATGTCCTATATGGATATTCCCGTTTGCATAAGGTGGTCCATCGTGAAGTGTAAATGAAGTGGCACCTTGTCTATTTTTTTTCATTCTTTCATAAACTTTTTGTTCACTCCACTCTTTATATTTTTTTGGCTCATTTTGTGGAAGATTTCCCCTCATGGGAAATGGTGTAGTTGGTAATAATAATGTATCTTTATAATCTATCATATTGATTGTCCTTGACTTAAATGTTCGCGATAGTACATAAAAAAAGGTAAAATCGCACTTAAGATTTACTAAGGTAGAATTTGAAAAATTTATCAAAGATGGAAAAGTAATAAAATATGAGTGAAGAAAATAACATTTTAATGCAACAAATTTTAAGGGAAAACAATTACACAATAACATGTGCTGAAAGTTGTACAGGTGGGCTTATCTCATCAAAAATTACTGAAATATCTGGCAGTTCTGATATTTTTAAAGGCTCTATTATTACCTATTCAAATGATACAAAAGAGAAAGAACTAGGAGTCTTAAAAGATACGATGATAAAAAATGGAGCAGTAAGCCTTGAAGTAGTATCTCAGATGCTTGATGGAGTATTAAAAAAATTTGATGCCACTTATGCAATTGCTGTAAGTGGTGTAGCAGGACCAAATGGGGGAACAGATACAAAACCAGTTGGTACAGTTGTCATTGGAATTAAAAATATTTTTAACTTTCAAGAGATACAAATACATCACTTTAAAGGGAATAGAAAAGAGATTCAATTACAAGCAATGGATATGGCGCTATTGATGGTATTTAAAAAATTACAAAATTTAAGCTAAAAATACTTGACAAAAAAACTTTTTTTAAATATAATTCCACTCCATTTTGACTTGTTAGCTCAGCCGGTAGAGCATCTCACTTTTAATGAGGAGGCCGATGGTTCGAATCCATCACAGGTCACCATTTTTTATAAAATGTGTTTTTTTATTTATTTGTTCCACTTTTGGTCGATTAGCTCAGTTGGTAGAGCGCTACCCTTACAAGGTAGATGTCGCAAGTTCGAGTCTTGCATCGACCACCATATAGTGGTCCCATCATCTAATGGTTAGGATTCAAGGTTTTCATCCTTGCCATAGGGGTTCGAATCCCCTTGGGATCACCATTTTTAAAAGTTGCGGTGGTAGTTCAGTTGGTTAGAACGCCTGCCTGTCACGCAGGAGGTCGCGGGTTCGAGTCCCGTCCACCGCGCCACTTTTAAAATCTACTTTACATTTTAGGACTAATCCAAAATGATACAAATCACTAATTTAAGTTTTTCATACAATCAAAGAGAAGATAGACTTATTTTCACAATTAATCACAATAATTACAATGAAAGATTAGACTTTTTTGTTACAAGAAAAAAAATTATTGAGCTGCTCAATGGATTTGATTCAATTTTAATTAATTTTTGCGATAATGGAAAATTATTTAAGCAACTCTACAACAACCAAACTCCACTAACAAAAGAATTGGAGTTAAAAAATGAAGAAAAACAAAAATCAAAATGGGAACAAGCAATCAGTACAGAAGAGTTAAATCTTACGAAAGCTAAAACGCCAATTCTACTTGATGCACTTTCTTATTCATTTTTAAATAATAAATTAACATTCAAATTTATTTCACTAAATAAACCTTATGCAACTTCCACTATGGATTGTGAATTATTTCAAAAGACACTTAGTTCACTTATGAGAATAATTCCATTTGTTTCCTGGGGAATTTCACGCAATATTTTAGACTAAAATAAAAAAGCTATCTTAAGTTAATAATAGTTATCATTTGCTATTAAAAAATTTGGAGCTTTGATGAAATTATCAGAATTAAAAACAAATCAACTTGCAGTGATTAAAAATATGAATTGTGAAAAAGAACTAAAAAAAAGATTCTATTCATTTGGTATATTAAAAAATGCAATTATCAGTGTTGAAAATGTGAGTTTTTCAAAAAATACTATCGGAATAAACATAGATGATACACTTGTAGCACTAAGATTAGAGGAAGCATCATTTATAGAAGTTGAATTGATGGATAACAAATGAAACCTATGAAAATTGTTTTGGCAGGTCAACCAAATGTTGGCAAAAGTTCACTTATAAATGCGATGAGCAATTCCCGCTTAAAGGTTGGAAATTTCAGTGGTGTAACAGTTGAAAAAGCTGAAATTTGTTTTGAGCACCATTGTCATCTTATAGAGATGATTGATCTACCTGGTACTTATTCAATAAATGGTTTTTCAAACGAGGAACAAGTTGCAAAAAATTATCTCTTAAATGAAGATTACGACATCATTATAAATGTCATAGATGCGACACATTTAACTAGAAATTTTCTTCTGACTTTAGAACTTTTAAACCTCAATAAAAAAATGGTAATTGCACTCAATATGTATGATGAAGCTATCAAAGAAGGTTTAAGTATAGATATAGATCAAATTGAAGCGATTACTGGGATACCAACAATTGCTGTTTCTTCTCATACTAAAGAAGGAATCGAAACACTTTTAGTGGTTGTCCATGAATATTATGATAATGAAAAAAGGATTATTCCAACGATAAATCTTAGTGATACTTTTGAAGAGGAATTGTTTGCATTAACTAAATTCTTTGAAAATAAAAATTTTAAATACGAAGATTTATCAAATCGTGAAATGGCAATGAAGTTATTATTTGAGGATGAAAAATTTTATGCTTTTATACACGATAAACCTATTTTTGCACAAATTCAGCCGTTACTTCTCCTATCTAGTGAAAAAATATACACATACTATGAAAGTGAAAATATTTTAGAAATTTTAAATGATGAATTTTACTCAATAGCAAAAGGGTTAAAAATTGAAACAGTCACCTCAAGTAAACAAAAAAATAAAAAAACTTTAACAAAAAAAATAGATGATATTTTAATCCATAAAATATTTGGTATTCCAATATTTTTATTTTTTATGTGGCTGCTTTTCCAACTTACATTTACATTAGGTGCTATCCCTATGGATTACATAGATATGGGATTTAGTTGGCTTAGTCAAACAGTAGGAGATGAAATCTCACATCCAGAATTAAAGTCTCTTATAAGTAATGGAATTATCTCTGGAGTTGGAGCTGTTGTCTTATTTTTACCAAATATTATTATTCTTTATATAGGAATTACTTTACTTGAAACAACCGGATATATGAGCAGGGTTGCATTTTTACTTGATGGATTCTTTCATAAATTTGGGCTTCATGGAAAAAGTTTTATTCCACTAGTAACAGGATTTGGTTGCTCTGTCCCTGCTTATATGGCAACTAGAACTTTAAAAAATGAAAAAGATAGGCTTATTACACTTTTTATAATTGGCTTTATGAGTTGTGGAGCAAAATTACCAGTTTATGTCCTTTTTGCTGGCGCATTTTTTTCACAAAGTGAAGCAGGAAATGTACTATTTATAATTTACCTAAGTGGAGCAATTTTGGGGTTATTTATGGCAAAACTATTGAGAGTTATTGTATTCAAAGGAATCGATGAGCCATTTGTAATGGAGATGCCAAAATATAGACTTCCAACAATCAAACTAGTTTATTCAATCGTTTCAAGTCAAGCTTACTCATATCTTAAAAAAGCTGGAACTTTTATTTTAGCAGCAACAATTATTATTTGGTTTGCAAGTAATTATCCAAAAACTGATACTGAAGATGTGAAAACACAACTTGAAAATAGCTATCTTGGTCAATTTGGGAAAACTAGTGAGCCATTTTTTGCACCACTTGGATTTGACTGGAAACTTTCAGTTGCCCTCGAAACAGGGCTAGCTGCAAAAGAAGTTGTGGTAGCAACACTTGGAATACTTTATAATATTGGTGATGATGCAACTGAAACTGATGATAGGCTTTTAAATGAATTAAAAAAACAAATTCCTCTTCCAACAGCATTGGCATTTATTACTTTTGTTATGATTTACCTACCATGTTTCGCAGCTTCAATGGTGTTTGCAAAAGAAAGCGGTGGTTATAAATATCTAGGCTATCTATTTTTATTTACAACTTTTGTTGCTTGGATTATGAGTTTTATAGTTTATAATTTATCATCACTACTTGTATAGTTTTGGGGATTATTTCCCCAAGCAAAATTCACCAAACATAACATCAAGCATCTCTTTGTGTTCATAAGGTCTTGTTATTTTTGATATATCTTCTAGCGCTTCTGTAATATGATAAGAAAATATCTCCAATTCACTATTGTTTAACGATAATTCACTATTGTTAATATGTTTTAAACAATCTTCAACACTTATAATTTGCATCTTGGATACAAATGTTATGCCATCTGTTGAAGCAGTATTTGAGTTTAAAATATTTTTTAAACTCTCGATCAATCCATCTACTGAACTACTACTGCTATCTTCAATATTGAGTTCAACATCAATAGTTTTTAATTTTGTTTTATCGAATTTATTGTCTAGATCACACTTATTCAAAGCAAAAATTTTTACTTTATCGCTATCAGCTAAAATATCAATTATTTTTTGATCTTCATCATCAAACTGACTACTATTGTCAAACAAAGCAATTGCAATATCGCACTCATTTATTGCTTCAATTGATTTGGTTATACCAATTTTTTCTATTATCTCATCAGTGTCTCTTATCCCAGCAGTATCAACAATTTTTATAATATGTGTGCCAATTTTAATATTCTCTTCAATTGTATCTCTTGTTGTTCCTGCTATATTACTTACAATTGCTCTATCAAAATTAAGCAATTTATTTAAAAGTGAACTCTTACCAACATTGGGCTTTCCAACAATTGCGACTTTAAATCCATCGATTATCCCCTCTCTTCTTTTACTTGAACTTAAAGCTCCATAAAGTTTTATCCGAATATTCTCAATCTTATTTTCAATAGCCAAAAAAATATCCCTAGGTAAATCTTCCTCAGCATAATCGATGCTAACTTCAACATAAGCTAAAATAAAAAGCAAATCTTTTCTAATCTCTTCAATAAAATCTCTCAATTCCCCTTTTAATTGTCTAGCCAAAAGCTTCACACCATCTTCACTTTTTGCCTCAATTAACTTGCTTATTGCATAAGCTTGAGTTAAATCCATCTTACCATTCAAACAAGCTCTTTTTGAAAATTCACCAGTATTTGCAAGTCTTGCGCCATAGTGTAATGTTGTATCCAAAAGCATATTTGTAAGAGCGACTCCACCGTGACATTGAAATTCAACAATATCTTCGCCTGTAAATGATTTTGGATTTTCAAAATAAATAACTAGTGGCGCATCTATCATATCGTCAAAAATATCATATGCTTTACACAATGTAGCAACTCTAGGAAGTAAATTATTTTTTTTTGTTATTTTAAGTGCAATTTGAAGCGCATTGGCTCCACTAATTCTAACTATACTAAGAGCCCCTGTTCCAATAGCTGTTGATATTGCTACAATAGTATCATCATCATACATCAATTAACTCCTACAATTTTATTTTCTATACTCATTAACTAAAATATATTTCTCACCCTTAATATTACTTTTTACAGCTATATATTTTTCAGGAAATTCGAGCCTTAATCTTGTTAAAGCTATATGAATAAGTATTCCATCTAGATTTTTTGTTTTGCAAAATCCCTCTAACTTGATAGTCTCAATAATTGGAATAAGGTATTTATTTATACTTTCTTCTTGTGAAGTTAAAAATTCAGCAATCTCTAGTCTTATCATTAAATCATATTTTTCATGAATCCAGTTAAATAAAATATATGAAATAGCTTTGTATCTATATCCCTCTTTTCCTATAAGTAAAGCACTATCTTTACCGCCAAGTTCGATATAAAGTGTTTTGTCATCATAATAAGATACCTTAACGGAATCTACTTCATATGGCAAACAACGAAATAATTCATCAATTTTATCCCTAACTTCATCTAAAATTTTATCACTTTTGATTATTTTTATTTTAGCACAACCCTCAATTTCTTTTTCATAGAAAGTATCAAAAATTTCATTTTCTGGAGTTTTAATTTTATGAGAGGTAGAAATCTGCTTTTCATCCACTAGTCCTGTATGTAGTTGCTCGATTTTACTACTCACATCTTTGATGTAAATTTTATTGTTCCTAACATGCGATTGCTCATTTAACTCTTCATTTATATTTCTATCTGTTCTATAAACTTTTATGATGGCATTTTTTTTAAATAATCCAAAAAAACCATTACTCGGAGCCTGTATTATGTCACTTTTTAAATCAATTATAGAGCAAGAAAACTCACTTGAAGCTTTTTTATAAGCCTCTTCGAGCGTTGCTCCTTCAAATGCTATAAAATCTTCATGAGTTTCTTTTATCACTGGATACTCCTTTTATGATTACTTCTCTTTATTGTGTTTAGTTGCCAAATGTTTTTCGTGTCTACTCTCTTTATTTTTTTGAAAAATATTGTTTACATAATATTGTTGAGCTACAGTTACAAGGTTATTGATAAACCAGTAAAGCGTAAGTCCAGCAGGGAACCACAAGAAGAAAACTGTAAACACAACAGGTAGCCATTGGAATATTTTTTGTTGTAATTCATCTTGAATTTGTGATGGAGTAATTTTTTGCTGAACAAACATTGTTACACCCATTAAGATAGGTAGTACATAATATGGATCCATTACCGATAGATCTTCAATCCATAAAATCCACTCACTACCTTTAAGCTCAATCGCATTAATTAAAACCCTATAAATCGCGAAGAAAACAGGAATTTGAAGTAGAATTGGAAGGCATCCACCCATAGGATTTGCCCCTTCAGATTTATAAAGCTCCATCATATGCATAGAAGCTTTTTGTTTATCATCTCCATATTTTTCTTGAATAGCTTTAATTTTCGGAGCAAGCTCTTTTAATCTATTCATACTCACCATTCCCTTATGAGAAAGTGGTAAAAGTATAATTTTAATCAAGATAGTTACAAGTACGATAGTCCAACCCCAATTTCCAACATATTCATAAATATACTGAAGCATTGTAAACATTGGTTTTGCAATAAATGTAAACCAACCATATTCTATAACATCAGTCAATCTACTATCAAGTGAATTTAAAATTTTATAATCTTTTGGACCAGCATAACCAAATAGTTTTGCGCTATCCATAATATGTATAAATGCTTCTGGCGAATTTGTTTGATTTGCCATAAGTGTAACTTGCATATTTTTATCGAAATTATAAAGTACAGTTGCATAGTATCTATCAAATGCAGATACAGCTTTAATCCCAACAAAATCACTATTTTTTTCAAAATCTTCATCTTCTATAATATTTAATGTTCCGTCATTTTTAATCAACAACGACCCATGGTCAGCGTATAAATCAGCTAATACATCCGGCCGGAACCCTGGAGTAATGAAATAATTTTGTTTATTGCTTGTTGCAATATCTAAATCATAATGCCCATCTGGGTAGATTGTCAAATTTTTTGTTAAAGTTGTTTGTGGCAAAGTTTGAGTTAATATCAATTTCACTGGAGCATTTGAAGCATCAAGTGCATTTGCACTTGAAACCACTTTTACTTTAAATGCTTCATTATTTATAGCTTGATCAAAAAATCTAACTTCAAGTGGTTTTAGTTGAGTAGGTGTAAAAAGTTTAATTGCTTGATGCTCTTCATTTTCAAATCTATGTGTCGTAAGTGTAATTTGTGAAATTCTCCCTAAACTATCTATTTCAATCTTTGATGTTTTAGTTTTAATTGTTGAGATAATTTCATTACTACTATTTACATGTACTATTGGTGAGCTATTTTGCGATACTGTTGTTTGCGGAAGATTTGTCTCAACACTATTTGCAGGTGCGTTACCTGTTTGTTTTGCTAGTTCATCTTTTTTTTGTTGCTCTTGTTGTGCTAATTTTTGTTGTGGTTGGAGATATAAAAAGTCATACCCTATAAAAAATGCGAAAGAGATAATAGTTGCTATTAAAATCTTTTTTTGTGTGTCTTGTTTGTTTAGATTGTTATTGGTCATGCCCATTTGTCAGTTATCCTATTTTATATTTTTCTATTTCTGTCCCAATTTTTAATGATGTAAAATTTGTCTTGTCCAATTGGAATAAGCCAGAATTTTATCTTAATCTTTTTAAAACTTACATTATCTAAACTATATCTAACAATTGGATAATCAAAACCTCCACGAAAAAGCTTATTGCATTTCATTATCCGCAAGAAACTAAAAAAAATTGCATAAAAGAGATTATTATATTGAAATTGTATTTTAGAATATTCAGAGCATGTGGGGTGGTATCTGCAACTTCCATGTGAAAAAACTGATATATATTTTTGATAAAAAGTGATAAAAAATAAAAATGCTCTATTCAATGAGAGCCTTATGTATGCCCATTTTTTTCATAGCGTAGGTAAAATCTTTTAATAAAATATTGTGTGGACGATTTAAAATCTCCTCTTTTGCTACAAATACATATTCACCAGATGTTAGTGTTGATTCGTTTTGTAAGACAAGTGATCTTAGGAGTCGTTTTGCTCTATTTCGGATAACTGCATTACCAACTTTTTTTGATGCGACAAAACCAATTTTTATTTTTGGGGAGGATTTAAAAAAAGCAACAAATGAGTGAGTATGCCACTTAATGTTGCTTTTGTAGATTTGGTTAAATTCTTTAGTTGATTTAACCCTGTGTTGTTTATCTAAACAGCTAATCTCTTTCTACCTTTTGCTCTTCTAGCTCTTAATACTCTTCTTCCATTTTTAGTAGCCATTCTAGCTCTAAAACCATGGGTTCTTTTTCTAGGAGTGTTATGTGCTTGGTATGTTCTTTTCATGACATCGTTTCCTTTTTTGTAAATAAGTTTGCGATTGTAGTTAAATTATACTTAATTGTAGATTATCCAAGGTTACATTCAAAGAGACACTATAAGTGTATTTTTTTATAGCTAAAAAAGTAAAGTTTTTGTATTATGCACCAAAATTTGGAGGTGCTAAATATGATAATTTTTTACACTATGAATAACAGCAATAGACTAAAAGTTGTTGAGATTGAAGAATCACTTGACATCATAACAAGTGAGATGAAACAAAATGTTATTTGGATAGATATGCACTCTCCATCAGTTAAGGAGAAAAATTTTATTGAAAAAAATTTTGATATCATATTTCCAACAAAACAGGAGAGTGAGGAGATTGAGATAAGCTCAAGATACTGGGAAGAGAGTAATAAAATTGAGATAAATAGTTATTTTCTTGTTTCAAATGAGTTAACACCAAAAAATGAAACTGTATCTTTTATACTTCACAATAAAGTTCTGATTTCAATTAGATATATTAATCTTCTTACTTTTGATGAGATGAATAAAAAATTTAAAGCTTCCCCAAAAGATTACAAAGATGGCTTTGATATCCTTTGTCACATACTTGATATTAGAACGGATGCTGACGCTGATATTATCGAAAAACTATCGCGTGATATTACAAGTTTGAGAAAATTTGTCTTTACTGACTACAAAAATGATGATGAAGAGATACTTGAAAGAATATCTGCTTTTGAAGACCTCAATATGAAAATTAGAGAAAATCTAACCGACAAACAAAGAATTTTAACTGCTTTTTTAAAATCAACAAAACTTTGCGACAAACTTAAAAGTGATGTTCAAATAATGCTAAAAGATATTAAATCACTTATAGATTACACAGAATTTAATTTTGAAAGGCTTGATTATTTGCAAAATATATTCTTAGGTGTCTTGAGTATTGAACAAAACAAAGTTATAAAAATGTTTACGATCGTAAATGTGATCTTTCTTCCGCCAACTTTGATTGCAAGTATTTATGGTATGAATTTTGATTTTATGCCTGAACTACATTTTGAATTTGGTTATTTAGTGTCAATTGTCTTAATGATTATTTCATCAATTTTACCAATTTATATCTTCAAAAAGAAAGGTTGGATTTAGTCTTTAAGGGATTTACGGGTATAATCGCCACTTATTACAATTTTTAAAAGGATAATTTTGAGAACACATTATTGTACGGATGTAACAGAAAATAACATAGGGGAAACTGTAACAGTTGCTGGTTGGGTAAATAGCAGAAGAGATCACGGTGGATTAATTTTTATAGATTTAAGAGATAAAGATGGCTTGGTTCAACTTGTTTGTGACCCAAATGAAGAGGGCTCAAAAGAAGCTTGGGAAATAGCTGATAAAGTAAGAGATGAATTTGTTCTAATAGTAACAGGAAAAGTAAGAGCAAGAGGGGAAGGATTGGAAAATCCTCGTCTAAAAACTGGAAAAATAGAAATAGTTGTTAATACTTTAATTATTGAAAACAAAAGCAAAGCTATGCCATTTGAACTTGGTGATGAAAAAGTAAATGAAGAGATAAGATTAAAAAATAGATTTCTTGAACTTAGAACTGAAAAATCTTACAACATCTTCAAATTAAGAAGTAAAGTTGGAATTGCTGCAAGAAATACACTTGATAGCTTAGGTTTTTTAGATGTTGAAACACCAATTTTAACAAAATCAACTCCAGAAGGTGCAAGAGATTATCTGGTTCCTTCAAGGGTTCATGGCGGTGAATTTTATGCACTTCCTCAATCTCCTCAACTTTTCAAACAACTTTTAATGGTAAGTGGATTTGATAGATATTACCAAATTGCAAAATGTTTTAGAGATGAAGATTTAAGAGCAGATAGACAACCTGAATTTACACAAATAGATGTTGAGATGAGCTTTTGTAATCAAGAAGATGTTATGGCAGTTGCTGAGGAATTAATAGTAAATATTTTTAAAGCTGCTGGACACGATATCCCTAAAAAATTCAATCGTATGACTTTTAATGATGCAATGGAGATTTATGGAAGTGATAAACCAGATATGAGATTTGCTATGCCAATGGTTGAAGTGTCTGATATTTTTGCAAATAGCACAAATGAGATATTTAGAAGTATCGCGAGTGATACAAAAAAAAATAGAATTAAAGCTTTAAGATGTCCAAATGGCGATAATATATTTTCAAAAAGACAAATGAAATCTTTTGAAGATTTTGTTAGAAAATTTGGAGCATCTGGACTTGGATATTTTCAAATGAAAGAGGATGGATTAAAAGGTCCATTAACTAAATTTTTTAGTGAAAGTGACCTTGAAGAGATTGTAAAAAGAACTGAACTTGTTGTTGGTGATGTTGTATTTTTTGGAGCAGGTGATAAAAAAACAGTTTGGGACTATATGGGTAGATTTAGACTTTTCTTGGCTCGTGAGATGGATATTATCCCAAATGATACTTTTGAATTTTTATGGGTTGTTGATTTCCCTATGTTTGAAGTTGAAAATGGACGAACAAAAGCACTTCACCATCCATTTACTATGCCAAAAAGTTTAGAAAATCTTGATGATCTTGAAGATATTTCATCAATAGCTTACGACATAGTTTTAAATGGTACAGAGCTTGGTGGTGGAAGTATTAGAATTCACAAACAAGATATTCAAGCAAAAGTATTTGAAATTATGGGGATAAGTGATGAAGAAGCTAGAGAGAAATTTGGTTTCTTACTTGATGCACTAGAATTTGGAGCGCCTCCACATGGTGGATTTGCACTTGGATTTGATAGACTAATTATGTTACTTGCTAGAACAGATAGCATTAGAGATGTTATAGCATTTCCAAAAACACAAAAAGCACAATGTTTGCTAACAAAAGCACCTAGCGAAGTTGATAGTGAACAATTAAAAGAGTTAAGCATAAGAATTCGAAAGCAAGATTAATATTAAAAATGCAGATAAAACACTTAAATATAAGTTTTGTTTGCCAACTCAAGGAGCAATAAATAATGACCAAATCATCAAATTTTTACGAACTAGAACTACAAATAATACAAAATGTTATAAATCAGCAACAAAATATTATTTTTGTTGCTGACAAATCAAATGTTATTATTGCAAATCAAAAATTTAATGATTTTTTTGATGTTAAACGAATTGAAGATTTTAAAGATAAATTCACAAACATAGAAAATACATTTGTTGCACATCAAGCATTTTTTACAAAAGATGAAAATTCAGATAATTGGATTAGCGATATTGAAAAACTTTACACTACAAATAGAATAATCTCGATAGTAGACAGGAAAGACTATGAACCTAAAGTCTTTTTAGTAAAACTTAATAAACTTGTTTCAAATGAAATGCAATACATCATTACATTGGATGATATCTCTGATATTAAAATCGAATCATCACATAAATATTTCAATATAACACACGATTGTTTAACCAAAATATATAACAAATCATTTTTTATGGATGCATTAAATTTATCACTAAGTCAGACAAAAAGATACTCATCTGTCTTTTCACTTATTATGTTAAATATAGATAATCTAACAAATACAAATGATAAGTTTGGATTTATAAAAGGTGATGAAATAATAAGTGTAACAGCAAAAAAAATCGAAAAAAACATAAGAACTTGTGATATTTTTGCCAAGTATAGTGACACAGCATTTGTTTTGCTTTTGCCTGAGACAAATCTTACAAAAGCTGAACTTTTAGCAGAAAATTTAAGAAAAATAGTAATGTCTATTGAAGTTGAGGATATTGAGCAAATAACAGCTAGCTTTGGAATAACACAATTTGATCCGATAGATAATAGCAATACAATCATTTTTAGAGTAGAAGACGCTCTAAGAATTGCCAAAGAAAATGGCAAAAATATTATAGTAACACAATAAAAATGTTTATCCCTACAACTAAAGATGAACTACAAGATCTTGGCTGGGAAAAGCTTGATATTATACTTGTAAGTGGTGATACATATATCGATAGTCCATATAGTGGTATGGCAATTATAGGAAAGTTACTAATCCAAAATGGCTACAAAGTAGGAATTATTGCTCAACCAGATTACAATTCACACAATGACATAACTAGACTAGGCGAGCCATCACTTTTTTGGGGTGTTAGTTCTGGACTTGTTGATAGTATGGTTGCAAACTATACAGCTTTGAAAAAATTCAGAAACTCTGATGACTTCACGCCAGGTGAAAAGAATACAAGAAGACCAGATAGGGCAAACCTAATCTATTCAAATCTTATAAGACAATATTTTAAAAATACTGCCCCAATAGTTCTAGGTGGAATTGAAGCTAGTTTAAGAAGAGTTGCACATTATGATTTCTGGACAAATAAAGTACGAGGATCTCAGCTTTTTGATGCTAAAGCTGATTATTTAATTTATGGAATGGGTGAAAAAAGTGTTTTAGAACTAGCAAATGCCCTTAAAACAAAAGGTGATGCAAAAGATGTCAGGGGTGTTTGCTATATAAGCAAAGATGCGAAAGAAAACTATTTAGAATTACCAAATTTAGAAGCTTGTCAAAAAGATAAACAAGAATTCATAAAGATGTTTCATCTTTTTTATAAAAATAATGATCCTCTTAGTTCAGTTGGACTTTTTCAAGAACATAATGGTAGGTACCTAATCCAAAATCCACCACAATTTTATATGAATGAGGCAGAGATAGATAATGTTTATGATTTGCCATACGAGAGGGAAGTTCATCCTTATTATCTAAAAGATGGGAAAGTTCGGGCTATGGAGACAATACGCTTTTCTGTTACAACACATCATGGTTGCTATGGGGAGTGCAATTTTTGTGCAATTTCAGTCCATCAAGGAAGAACCATACGAAGTAGAAGTGAAAACTCAATCTTAAATGAAGTAAAAGATTTCACTAAAAATCCAAAATGGAAAGGGATAATTAGTGATGTTGGTGGTGCAACTGCAAATATGTACGGTTATGAGTGTGATAAAAAACTGGGTGAAGGTGTTTGTGAAACAAAAAGATGCACAGGATTTAAAATGTTTGAAAATAACAAAAACCCAAAACACAATGAGTACAAAATTTGTCCCACACTTAAACCAAACCACAAAAGAAATATCACCCTACTTCAAAATATTAGAAAAATTCCAACAGTAAAAAAAGTATTTGTCAATAGTGGAATAAGGTATGACCTTATAAATGAAGATAAATATTATGGTGATGAGTACCTTAAAGAGATAGTAGAGCACCATGTAAGCGGGCAGATGAAAATAGCTCCAGAACACAGTGAAACAAAAGTCCTTAAGATGATGGGGAAACCGAGCAAAGATGTTTTACAAGATTTTAAATCAAAATTTGAAAACTTAAACAAACAAACTGGCAAAAAACAATTTTTAACATATTATATGATTGCTGCACACCCTGGTTGTACAGAAAAAGATATGAAAGATTTAAAAGATTTTGCAAATAAAGATTTAAAATTAAATCCAGAACAAGTGCAAGTTTTCACACCAACACCATCTACATATTCAACACTAATGTATTATACAGAGCTTGATCCTTGGACACTTAAACCAATTTTTGTTGAGAAAGATTTAAATAAAAAACAAAAACAAAAAGATATTGTTACAAACAAATAGTTTGTAACAATTCTAAATATTTAACTCACTAGTAATAAGCTGCAATAATTGCAAATGCAACAAAAAAAGTAAGATGAGCAATACCTTCAAAATAATTTGTATGTCCATCATCTGTTGTTTTCCACGCCAAAATAATCGTTAAAATCAAAGCTCCTATCTCTAAAGGATTAAAATTAAGCTCAAATCTAATTCCACTCATATAAGCTAAACCCATCAAAATAGGAACTGTTAAAAGTATTGAAACCGTTGATGCACCCATAGCAATATTTACAACTCTTTGTATCTCATCATTTTTTGCAGCCTTGATAGCTGTCATAATTTCAGGACTAACTGCGACAATAGCAATAATAAGTCCAGAAATTCCAGCTGAAATTCCATATTCTTTTGCGAGTCTAACACCATCTGTTGCAAAAATTTCAGCACCCATTGCGATAATTCCAATAAATAAAAATATTGTTGCGATGAGTCCGAAATTTGTAAATTTTTCAAATATATAATCATCTTCCTCTTCATCATCTTCTTCAAGATTTTTCTGAGCCATTTTTCTTTTTATCCTAAATATTCTACTTCGTGCTGTTTGTTTAAAAAAATGTGTGTGAGTTTTTGTTTGAAAAATAATAATAATTGTATAAAAAAAGAAAAGCAATAAAGAGATTAAAACAGAAGCTTCAAAAACAGTCTCTTTTCTATGATTGACTTCACTAAGCAAACTAGGGACCAAAAGTGCAATACCTGTTACATAAAGAATTGTTGTATATGTACTTGAGGTTTCTTTGTTGTGCTCTTGTTCTGAAAATTTTAATCCACCCAAGAAAACAGCAATACCCAAAAGTACATTCATATCAACAATAACCGCCGAAATAATCCCACCTTTAACAGTTTCAACAACTTCTGGATTTGTAAATGCTTGAAGCAAAATGATATACAAAAGGATAATCTCAACAACAACTGCACTAAGTGTAAGAACAAGACTTCCATAAGGCTCTTGAAGTCTTGAAGAGAGTATCTCTGCAACCTCTGAAACACTAAGAGAAAGACACGCAATCCCAATCGCAGCAAATAAAGTAGCTAATCCACCTAAACCTAATTTATGAAAATAAAATGCCATAAAAACCGAACTTACTCCGACAATTATGTCCCAATAATCTTCAAGAAAATCTTTTAAACTCTGCCTCGAGGGGGCATCACTACTTTTTTCCATTGTGTTTTTCTATCCTTGTGTTAATTTTAAAGAATTGACAATATAACATATATTTTTTTATCTTTTATAAAATTTAATAAAAAAAAGTTGTAACCGCTTCGTAACCAAAATTTTTTATACTTCGACATTCAAAAAAACAGGAGATACAAAAGATGAAAAAAACAGTTTTAGCATTAGCAGCAGTTATGGCACTTAACCTTACTCTTCAAGCAGAAGAGCCAATTAGAATGGTTGGTTCAAGTACAGTATATCCATTTGCATCAGCAGTAGCAGAACAATTTGGTGCAACAACAAAAATGGCAACACCAATAGTTGAATCAACAGGAACTGGTGGGGGAATGAAAATATTTTGTTCAAGCAATGATGATAAATCAGCAGATATTACAAATGCAAGTAGAAGAATGAAAGAAGCAGAATTTGCAACTTGTGCACAAAATGGTGTTACAAATATCACTGAAGCTTTAATCGGATTTGATGGTATCGCTATCGCTCAAAGCAAAAAAAATAAACCACTAAAACTTACAAGAGAACAAATCTTTATGGCAGTTGCTGAGGAAGTTCCAAGTAAAGATGGAAAAAGTTTAGTAAAAAATCCAAACAAAAAATGGTCTGATATAGATGCATCTTTACCAAATAGAGAGATTAGAGTATATGGTCCTCCAAAATCTTCAGGGACAAGAGATAGTTTCGAAGAGATGACGATGCAACATTTTACAAAAAAAGGGATATTCAAAGATGTGTACCATGCAGCTGGACACAAAAAATATAGTAAAATCAGACAAGATGGTGCATATATTGATAGTGGTGAAAACGATAACTTAATCGTTCAAAAACTTACAAAAGATACAAATGCTATTGGTGTATTTGGATATAGCTTCTTAGAAGAAAATGGAAATAAAGTAAGTGGGGCTACAATTGATGGGTTTGAACCAACACCTGCAAATATTGCAAGTGGCAAATATCCAATTTCAAGAAGTTTATTTTTCTATGTGAAAAATGATCATAAAAAAGCAAAACCATCTATTTCAAAATATGTTGAGATGTTTATGAGTGAGAAACAAATTGGTGATAGAGGTGCTTTAAAAAGAATAGGACTTGTTTCATCTTCTAAAGCAGTTAGAGAAGTAGCTATCAAAAATGCAATTTCTGGAAAAGTTTTAACAGCAGCGGATTTAAAATCTAAATAATTATAAATAAAGAGAAAAAGGGTGGGTAGATTTTATCCACCCTTTTCTTATTGGAGAAATATGGAAGCATTTACAAAACACAACAAATCAACCCAAATCAAAGAAAAATTGATTGTTTATACACTAATAGCAGCGACTGCTTTTACTATATTAACAACTTTTGGAATTCTTTTTTCGATTTTATTTGAAGCGATAGAATTTTTCAAGATGGAAAGTTTTTGGTACTTTATAACAGGAACCGAGTGGTCTCCTGGAGTTGAAGGTGCTAAATATGGTGCGGTACCGATTTTTACTGGTACTTTTATGATTACAGGAATTGCCCTTTTGGTTGCTGTTCCTATTGGAGTTTATAGTGCTATTTATTTAGCTGAATATGCTTCAAACAGTACAAGAGATATCGCAAAACCAATGCTTGAAACACTTTCAGGAATCCCTACTGTTGTTTATGGATTTTTTGCAGCTATTACAGTTGCACCATTTATAGTTGATGTTGCAAATTATTTTGGCATGGAAGCATCTTTTAACAATGCACTTGCTTGTGGAGTTGTAATGGGGATTATGATTATTCCGATAATCGCATCTCTAAGTGATGATGTTATTACAAGTGTACCTGATAGTATGAGAAAAGGAAGTTTAGCTCTTGGGATGACAAAGAGTGAAACTATCAAATTTATAGTAGTTCCTGCGGCTATGCCTGGGATAATTTCAGCGGTACTTCTTGGAATTTCAAGAGCTATTGGGGAAACTATGATTGTTGTTATGGCAGCAGGGGTAAGAGCAAATTTGAGTGCAAATCCGTTAGAAGATATGACAACAGTAACAGTTAGAATTGTTGATGCACTTACAGGAGATCATGCTTTTGATACACCTGAAACACTAAGTGCATTTGCACTTGGACTTGTACTTTTTGTTGTAACTTTAATCTTAAATGTAGTGAGTGTTTACACAATAAGAGCATTTAAAGAAAAATATAAATCGAGTAACCTATGAAAAATAAAATATTTAGTAAAAAACAAAATAAATTAGAAAACCCTTTTTACGACCCAACACTAAAAATAAGACATATGAAAGATAAATTCTTTAAAGCTTTAAGCTTATCTGGGCTTATCTTTTCTATTGTTTTTTTGGTTATCTTCTTTACAGACATAGTTACAAAAGCTATCCCATCGTTTAAACAAGCGTATGTTGAACTTCCAATGACTTACAATGAAGAGACAGTTAATGATAGTATTTATGCTGTTGAAGAGAAATACGAAACACTTGTAAGTCGTGCATGGTTTAGAGATATGCCTAAATTTGCCCAGTCTCATCCTGAAGTTATGGGTAAAACTGTAAATGAATGGGTATTAGCTGATGATGAAGTTGACCAATATCTAAAAGGTCACTCAAACACACTTAGTGATGATGAGATAGCAACTCTAAAAGAACTTCAAGCTCTTGGAAAAGTTGAGCTTAGATTTAATACTGTATTTTTTACAACTGGGGATTCTAAGATTCCAGAAAATAGTGGATTTTACAGTTCAGTTGTAGGCTCAATTATGACAATTTTAGTTTGTATGGCTGTTGCATTTCCTATTGGAGTTATGACTGCTGTTTACCTTGAAGAGTTTGCAAAAGACAATAAATTATCTCATATTATTGAGATAAATATCAATAATCTAGCAGCAATTCCCTCTATCCTTTTTGGACTTTTGGGACTTGCTATTTATATAAACTTCTTTGGGATGCCACGAAGTTCGGCACTTGTAGGTGGACTTACACTGGCTCTTATGACATTTCCTGTTATTATAGTTAGTTCAAGATCAGCTCTTAGAAGTGTACCTGCTAGTATCAGACAAGCTGCATTTAGCCTTGGGCTTACAAAACTACAAGTTGTAAAAGACCATGTATTACCGCTTGGTATGCCTGGGATTTTAACAGGCTCAATTATTGGTATGTCAAGAGCTATGGGGGAAACTGCACCACTAATTTTTGTTGGGATGGTTGTATTTAGTCCTGATGCACCTAGTAGTATTTTAAGTGCTGCAACTGTTATGCCTGCTCAAATATTTACATGGGCTGGTATGCCTGAGGGTGCATATGTTGAAAGAGTTAGTGGAGCTATTTTAATACTCCTTGGGGTGCTTTTAAGTATGAATGCTCTAGCTATATACTTTAGAAAAAAATATGAAGTTAAATGGAATTAAAAGGTAAAAGATGGAAAATCAAAAAGTAAAAATAGTTTCAAGAGATTTGAAACTTTGGTATGGAAATAAACAAGCGTTAAATGGGATAGATTTAGATATTTATGAAAATAAAATAACAGCATTTATAGGACCATCTGGTTGTGGAAAATCTACATATTTAAGATGTTTAAATCGTATGAATGATTTGATAACTGGTGTTAAGATTGGTGGAAAAATTTTAATTGACGGCAAAGATATTTATGAAAAAGATGTTGATGAAGTTAGTGTTAGAAAAAAAATTGGGATGGTTTTCCAACAACCAAATCCATTTCCAAAATCTATTTATGAAAATGTTGCATATGCACCTTTGATGCATGGAATTGTAAAAAAAGGTATTGAGTGTGACGAACTTGTTGAGGCATCTTTAAAAAGTGCTGGACTTTGGAATGAGGTTAAAGATAAATTAAAAGAGCCAGGAACTGCACTCTCAGGTGGACAACAACAAAGACTTTGTATTGCAAGAACTATTGCAGTTAAACCTGATGTTATCTTGATGGATGAGCCAACAAGCGCACTTGACCCTATATCAACTCAAACGATTGAAAATCTTATGGTTGAACTTAAGGAGAAATTTACAATTGTTGTTGTTACTCACAATATGCAGCAAGCTGCAAGGGTAGCGGATTATACGGCGTTTTTCCACCTTGGGGATTTAATAGAATTTAACGAAACAGAGAAAATATTTATTAATCCAAAAGAGAAAAAAACAGAAGATTATATTACAGGGAGATTTGGGTGATGCTATCAAAATATGAAGAAAAATTAATAAGTATTAGGGGTTCAGTTGTTGATATTATCAATGGTTTAATTAGTGCAAATAAAACAATTTTAGAAGCACTTGAAGATTGTGACAGTGAAAAATTTGAACTTTCAAAATCTTTTATCAAAAATGTAAGCAATAAAACAGAAGAGATTGATAGAGCAATTATCACAACTTTCGCACTGCATACACCTGAAGCTAGAGATCTAAGGGAGCTTGTGGCTTTTTTAAAAATCACAAACGAACTTGTAAGAGCATCGTCAAACACAAGAAGTTTTGTGAAAGGTTTTCAAGATGTTTGCGGTGAAGTTGATATGAAGATGATAAATGAATATGCACTTCCTATGCAAAGCTCAACCGTTGATAGTCTTGTTTTTACAGCTCAAATGTTAACACTTGATTGCGTTGATGAAATTCAAGAATCATTTAATAAAGCTTTAATCGCAGAAAACAAAACTGATGATTTATACGAAATGCTTGAAGCTGATGTGCTTAAACAATCATCAAGTGAAACTGAATTTGTAAAATATCACAGTATGCTTAGTGCTTTACGAAAAAGTGAAAAAGTAGCTGATAGAGCTTTAAGTATCGCCTCACTTCTTTTGTATGCTAGAAACGGTGGACAAATTCACCAAATTTCATAAAGATATTTTTTAAAATTTCATATTTTTCAAGATATAATCCGCCTTACATTCCATCAGCAAAATAAATTTGTTTTGTTGATGTGGCAATCAAATTTGGAGTTATCTTGGAAAACTTTTTTTACCTTACAAAAAAAACATTGACCGCACAAAATCCAGAGTTAAAATTTCAACTTTTTTCAAAACTTTATGATTTATTCTTAACCGACTCACTTGAATTTAAAGAGTTTGAAACTCCAGAAATATTCAAAGAACCATCATTTTATAAAATCTGTGTAATTATCAATCCACACGAAGTAAAACAAAGGAAAAACTTCCATGAAGATAGTGGAAAAATAGCACTTTTGCATGCTGTGGCACATATTGAATATAGTGCAATTGATCTAGCACTTGATGCTTGTTATAGATTTCCTAATCTTCCAAAAGAGTTTTATAGCGATTGGTTGGAAGTTGCAAAAGACGAGATTAGACATTTTGAAATGATTTGCAAAATATTAGTAAAGTATGGTGTAAATTATGGTGATTTACCTGTCCATCAAGGGCTATTTGATGCTAGTATGCGTTCACTTACTTTAATTGAAAGGATGGCTTTAATCCCTAGATATATGGAAGCAAATGGACTTGATTCAAACTTAGCAATTATTAAAAAACTTCAAACCATTCCAAATACAAAAGAGATAGTTGATGCTTTTTTAATTATTTTAAATGAAGAGATTGATCATGTAAAAAAGGGTGATTTTTGGTATAAATATGGGTGTTCACTGATTACTAACTTTAGTTGTAATTATTTTGATATTGTAAATAAACTCTATCCAAATTCATTTAAGACAAATAAAATTATTAATGTCGAAGCGAGAAAACAAGCTGGATTTAGCGACGAGGAGATCGAAACTTTAAAGCAATTCTAAACAGTAATTAAACTGTAACCAAATTATTTTAGACTATAAGGAATTTTTTTAATTTAAGGAAATAAAATGTACACAATTTTAGTTGTTGAAGATGATAGAGATATTTTAGAACTAATTGAATATACCCTAACAAAAGAGGGTTATGATGTTATTGGGTGTGTTGATACTTTTAAAGTTGAAAATATTTTAAATGAAGAGGATATTCACTTGATACTTATGGATAGAAATCTCCCATCAACAGAAGGTAGTCTTTTTATTAATCAAATGAGAACTTTAGGGCACAACCAACCAGTAATATATATCACAGCAAAAGATAGCTCTGATGATATTTTAGAGGGGTTTGATAGAGGTGCTGATGATTACATTACAAAGCCGTTTAATCTTGATGTTTTAAGAGCTAGAGTTAAAGCTGTTTTAAAAAGAACTGCAAAAGAAAATGAAATAATCAAAGTGCGTGATATTGAATATAGCGGAAATAACAAAAGATTTACAGTTGATGGTGCCGAGATTGACCTAACACATCTTGAACACGACCTACTCCTTGAATTTGTGAAAAATAAAGATGTTTTGCTATCAAGAGATTTGCTACTGGAAAATGTTTGGGGTGGAAATCTTGAAACAAAACCAAAAACTGTAAATGTTGCAATCAACAGGCTCAAAAACAAAATAGATCCAAACGATACAAAAGAGTATATAAAAGCGATTAGAAGCGAGGGTTATATATTTTGTAGTGGAGTAAAAACTTGCTAAAACTACATACAATATTTCTTGGAAGATTTGCAATAATCTTCACTGGACTACTTTTGGCGCTTGGTGTATTTTTCTATTTCGCAATAAAAAATATACTACAAGAGGAGAGCAAAATTGATTTGCTACACAATATAATAAGCCTTTCCACTCAAATAAAATCACTTGAAGAAGTAGATGATAAAGTAAAACAACTTCACAATTTACTTGGATTTAGAATTACAATCATCGATAAAACAGGTGTAGTTTTAGCAGAAAGTGATAAAGATAAAAAAGCGCTAGAAAATCATATAGATAGAGATGAGATAATAGCAGCAAAATACAACGATTACGGCTCATCAATTAGATATAGTGCAACTTTAAAAAAAGATTTTTTATATGTTGCGAAAAAGTTTTCAGTTGGTAAAGAGTATTACTACATAAGAATGGCTAGAGATTTGGAACATATAAATAAAGAATTTTTATCCATTGGGTATCAAGTTGGAGTTATATTTTTAATATTTGGTATTTTTGGTCTATTTGCCTCTTTTAGATTAGGAAAAGATATAGAGTTAGAAACCAAAGAGATTATCGATTTTTTAAAAAATTTAGTGAAACAAAAAAGGGAGGAGAAAATAAATTCCAACCACTCTATTGAGTTCAATAAAATAACAAATCTATTATCCAATGTCTCAGAAACATTATCCAAAAGAAATAAACAAAAAGCAAAATACACAGCAAAACTAAAACTATCAAATAGACAAAAAGATGAGATAATTTCAGCAATAAGTCATGAGTTTAAAAATCCAATTGCAGTAATAAGTGGCTATACACAAACACTTATAACAGATAAAGATATAAACCAAAAAATACGGGATAAATTTTTAGAAAAAATAGCAACAAATGCAGAAAAAATGAGTTCAATGATAGACAGATTAAGATTGTCAATCAGACTTGATGATGGACAAACAACTTTAAATCTCAAAAATACAAATTTAAAAACAATTATTTTGCGACAAATAGATGACCTAAAAAGTGCTTATCCTAGCCGTGATATTGTTTTTAGTGGGGATGAGTTAGATAAAGAAGTTGATGAAACACTAATTAGTATTGCCATAATTAACCTAATTGAAAATGCCCTTAAATATTCTCAAGATAGAGTAACAGTAAACCTAACAGATAAAGAATTGAGCGTAGTTGACAGCGGGATTGGGATAAACCAAAAAGAGATAGAAAATATCACAAAAAAGTTTTATAGAGTATCCACTAATGGCTGGAATAATTCACTTGGAGTTGGATTATCTTTGGTTGTAAATATTTTAAATGGACACAATTTCAAACTAGAGATTACAAGTGTTGAAAATGAGGGTTCAACTTTCAAAATCGTTTTTTGATTTTGAAAGTATAAAAATTACAATAAAAGCTTATAAAATTGAACCCAATTGCTCTCCTCCTAAAAGATGAAAATGGATATGATTTACCTCTTGAGCGCCATTTTTCCCGATATTAGTCACCAATCTATAACCATCATTTTTAACTCCAACTTTTGAAGCTACTTTTTGGATAAAAGCTGTCATCTCCCCCATTAATTTTGGTGCAATGAGGTCAAAATTATCAACATGAGTTTTTGGAATAATTAAAATATGGATTTTCGCCTGTGGATTTATATCTTCAAATGCCAAAAAATTTTCATCTTCTAAAATCGTTTTGTTTGGTATCTCACCTTTTACTATTTTACAAAATATACACATATCTTTCCCCTTTATTGTTTGAAATATTATGGTTTCGAGTATAACCAAAGTATAATTAAGATTAAAGTACAATCCACAACTTTTTAAAATAGAAAGTGAACGAGGAGAATACTTGAATACAGATTGGTTAGAAAAAATAAATAGTGCTTTATCATTGGAAGATATTGAAAATCTTAGAATTGATATTTTTGGTAAAAAAGGTGATCTCACTTTAGAATTTGCAAAAATGAAAGATGTACCAAATGAAGAGAAAAAAGAGTTTGCAAAACATCTAAATGAGCAAAAAACATTACTTAGTGAAGCATTAGAAAACAAAAAAACTATACTTTTAGGTTTAGCACTTGAAGAGCAACTTAAAAATGAGAAAATTGATGTTACAAAGTTTGTAGCAACTTCTAAGACTGGTGCAATTCACCCTGTTCAATTTACTATGGATAGGATAATTGCCTATTTCCAAAATCTAAATTTTAGTGTTGAAGATGGACCTTTGGTTGAAGATGATTTTTATAATTTTGAAGCTTTAAATCTCCCTGCGTATCACCCTGCACGAGATATGCAAGATACATTTTATACAAAAGATGGAAAAGTATTAAGAACACATACAAGCCCTGTTCAGATAAGAACAATGTTGGCAAATAAACCGCCAATTAGAATGATAGCTCCAGGGGCTGTTTTTAGAAAAGATTTTGACATTACTCACACACCTATGTTTCATCAAGTTGAAGGCTTGGTTGTGTCTGGTGAGGGTGAAATATCATTTGCAAACCTTAAATATGTGATGGTTGAATTTTTAAAACATATGTTTGGAGATGTTGAAGTTAGATTCCGTCCATCATTTTTCCCATTCACTGAGCCATCAAGTGAAGTTGACATCTCTTGTGTATTTTGTAAGGGTGATGGGTGTCGAGTTTGCTCACACACAGGTTGGCTTGAAGTTTTAGGCTGTGGGATTGTTGATGTTAATGTATTTCAAGCAGTTGGATACAAAAATGTAAGTGGATATGCATTTGGTCTCGGAGTTGAAAGATTTGCTATGCTTATCCACAAAATTGGAGATTTACGAAGTCTCTTTGAGAGCGATATTAGATTATTAGGACAATTTAGATGATAGTTACAAAACAATGGTTAAATGATTTTATAGATATTTCAAATATCGCAACTGAAGATATTTGCAAAGCTTTCAATTCAATTGGATTAGAAGTTGATAGTGTAAAAAAAATAGAGATTCCAACTGGTATAAAAGTTGGTTTTGTTGAAGCTTGCGAAAAACATCCAGATGCCGATAAACTAAGTATAGCTCAAGTGAATTTAGGGTTTGAAAGTGTTCAAATTGTTTGTGGTGCGTCAAATATAAAAGCTGGGCTTTTTGTCCCTGTTGCTACTATTGGAACAAAAATTAGTGAAACATTTGAGATAAAACCATCTGTTTTAAGAGGAACCGAGTCAAATGGGATGATTTGTAGTAGTACTGAGATTGGTTTACCAAAACTAAATGATGGAATTTTACCACTTGATCGCTCTATTGGGGAGCTTATTTTAGGGAAAGAATTAAATACTTACCAACTTTTAAATGATGAAATTATAGAGATTGAACTTACGCCAAACAGAGGTGATTGCCTTAATATTTATGGTGTTGCAAAAGAGTTATCTGCTTATTTTAGCAGACCGTTATTTGAGCTTGAAAAGAAAACAAATGAACACAGTGGAGCAATTGGGAGAAGTTTAGAAGTTGAATACCTAACAAAAGCATCACAAAATTTAATCTTTAAAATGGTAGATATTGAAAACTTTTCACTTCCACTACTTTACAATTTAAGAGTTGCTTTTATTGATATTGCAAAAAATACACAAATTGAAACAGCCATAACGTATGCCAACCATTCAACTGGTGTAGCACTAAATCTTTACACCGAAAAACTTCAAAGTGATAAAGAAAAAATACACCTCAATGTAGAAGATAATGAAAATGGTTTTGCACAAATTATTGGAACTGACGTTTTAAGTACAGTTGGTATTTCAAACTCACAAATTGATGAGAATTTTAAAACCTTAATCGTTGAAGCTTCATATATTGAGCCAATATCAATAGCAAAAAAAGTTTTTGAAACAAAACAAAAAACAGGGGAAGCGTACTACAAAAGTGCGCGAGGGACAAATCCTGATTTACAATTTGGACTTAATTATCTAACAACATTTTTATCAAATAATGGTGCTTTAATATACAAAGGACAACTTGATTTTGTTAGTGAGCTAAAACCAAAACTAATTGATGTAAACATAAATACAATTAACCAAATAATTGGTCAAGATATTGATAAAAAAGTGATTGAACAGATACTTACTTCACTTGGATTTATCGAAAATAAAATCAAAACAGCTGATATTATTTCATTTCAAATTCCACCACAAAGACACGATATAGTAAATATTGCTGATATTAGTGAAGAGATTGTAAGGATGGTTGGAATTGATAATATCAAAGCTAAACCATTGGCACTTAGTGAAATTACAAAAACAAACCAAATCTCAAATGAGATTTCAAATAAAAATAAATTAAGAAGCTTTGCCATTTCAAATGGTTTTTTTGAAACTACAACTTATATCTTTAGTTCACTTGAATTATTGCAAAAGTACAATTTTGATGTTGTAAAAACTGAACTTGATATTTTAAATCCAATCACATCAGATTTAAATACATTTAGAACTACCCTACTTTTAAATCTAATTGGTGGTGTCGCTCAAAATCAAAAAAGTGGATTTAAATCAATTGGACTTTTTGAAGTTGGTACAGTGTTTGATAAAAACAGAGACGAATCAAAACAGGTTGCTTTTGTTTGGAGTGGTAACAGTGAAGATGAAACACTTTCAAATAATGGTAAACCATCAAATATGGATCTTTTTACATTTGCAAACAAAATTTCTAACTGTATCGGTAGTTTTGAACTTGAAGTTGCTACAAATTTTAATACAACTTTTTTCCACCCATATCAAAGTGCAAATATTGTACAAAATGGGAACAATATAGGTTTTATAAGCAAATTACATCCAACGGTTGCAAAAGATTTTGATATAAGCGAAGGAACATTTGTAGCACAAATTGATTTTTTAAAAATCACAAATGAACTTATTAGTGCAACAGAAATATCAAAATATCAAAGTTCAAAAAGAGATTTAAGTATAGTTGTCCCAAAAGATTTACCATACAAAAAAATAACACAAACTATTAATGACCTAAAGATTGAGGAGTTAAAAGAGTTCACTTTAGTTGATATTTACAACGATTCAAATCTAGGAGACAATGAAAGCTTAACTATAAAATTTGTTTTACAATCAAAAACTAAAACACTTGAAGAGGAAGATATAGTATCAATTATGGATACAATTTTAAATAATCTAAAAGAGAAACTAGCAATAAAACTAAGATAAGGGGAATTTGTGAGTAGTATAAATTTAACAGTCGAAAAACTAAATAAATCTTTTGAGCTATCGATAGATAATATTGCAAGTGATAAATCAATCTCTCACAGATGTGCTATCTTTAGCCTTTTAAGTGATAAGCCATCTATAATCAGAAATTTTTTAAGGGGTGAGGATACACTTGATTCTCTTAAAATTGCTGGTATGCTTGGTGCAACTATTGAAGATGATGAGGAAACTATAAAAATAACTCCACCTTCAAAATTAAGTGAGCCGAATGATATTTTGGATTGCGGAAATGCTGGAACTGGTATGCGACTTTATGCTGGACTTTTAGCGGGAATTGATGGGAGTTTTGTCCTTACTGGGGACAAATACCTAAGAAGCAGACCAATGAAAAGGGTAACTGAGCCTTTAAGAAGTATTGGTGCTTTAATCGATGGTAGGGAAAGTGGTAATAAAGCGCCACTCCACATAAGAGGTGGCAAACTAAAATCATTTAACTATATAAGCCCTATCGATTCAGCGCAAGTAAAATCAGCTCTCATTTTAGCAGGTATCAAAGGAGAGGGGAAAAGTTTTTATAAAGAATCTCTCCTTAGCCGTGACCACACAGAACGAATGCTTAATGGAATGGGTGCAAATATCACTACAAATAGTGATGGCGAGATTGAGATAAATCCAATAACTAAGCCACTTAATCCATTAAACATAACAGTTCCAGCTGACCCTTCGAGTGCATTTTTCTTTGCAGTTGCAGCAGCAATAATCCCAAATAGCATCGTAACTCTAAAAAATTTAACACTCAATCCAACAAGAATTGAAGCATATAAAATTTTAGAAAAAATGGGGGCGAAAATAACATACATCGAAAAAGAAAACCTCTATGAACCAATTGGTGATATAGTTGTAGAGTATGCTCCACTAGAGGGTGTTGTTGTAAGTGAAAATATAGCATGGCTTATCGATGAACTTCCAGCACTTAGTATCGCGATGGCTGTTGCTAGTGGTGAAAGTATAGTTAAAAATGCACAAGAACTAAGGGTAAAAGAGAGTGATAGGATAAGTTCAGTAGTCAATAATTTAGCACTTTTGGGAGTACAATTTGAAGAATTTCCAGATGGCTATAAAATATTTGGCGGAACTAAACTTGAAAAAGCAACAATAAATTCAAATGGTGATCATAGAATTGCTATGAGCTTTGCTATTGCTGGACTACTTTGTGGAATGGATATTGAAGATACTGCTTGTATTGATACATCATTTCCAAACTTTGTTTCTTTATTAAATCTTTTGAGAGGTTAATATGAAAGTTAAATTAGCTTCATCGTATGGATTTTGTTTTGGGGTAAAAAGAGCTATTGAGATTGCAGAAGAACATAAAAATTCAGCCACAATGGGACCACTCATACATAACCAAAATGAGATAGATAGACTTAGAAATAATTTTAATGTCAATCTATACAATTCACTTGATGAAGTTAAAAAAAATGATACAGTAATTATCAGAACTCATGGAATTCCACGAGATGACCTAAAAGCACTCAAACAAAAAGATGCGAAAGTTATAAATGCAACTTGCCCTTTTGTAACAACGCCACAACAAATAGTTAAAAAAGCTAGTGAAGATGGGTATAGTATTGTGATTTTTGGAGATAGCGAACACCCTGAAGTTAAAGGTGTAAAAAGCTATGGAAATGACAATGTTACGGTTGTATTAAACACAAAAGATTTAGAAAATGCAGTTTTCAAAACAGATAAAATCGCAATAGTTGCCCAAACAACTAGAAAAAAAGAGGAGTATCTTGAAATTGTCAATTATTTGATTTTACGACACAAAGAGGTTAGAGTATTTAATACGATTTGTGATGCTACGTTTGAAAATCAAGATGCAGCTAGAAGTTTATCAAAAGAGGTTGATGTGATGCTTGTGATTGGTGGAAAGAACTCTTCTAACACAAAACAACTTTTTAGCATTTGTGAAGAAAATGTCGAAAGCCACTTGATTGAAGATGAAAATGATTTACAACAATCATGGTTTAATGGTAAAAAACTATGTGGGATCACTGCTGGTGCATCAACACCTGATTGGATAATTCAAAATATTATCAATAAACTAGAGAAAATCACATGAAAACAAATTGCAAATACAGTACTCAAGATGAAAAGTTACTAATGCTTGGAAGTATGTTTGAAAATATTATCCACCAATTCAAACAGCCATTAAACGCTATAAATGCTGAAGCAACAGGGCTAAAATTTCAAAAAGAACTTGGACTAATAGATGATGAAATATTTGATAATTCACTAACAAACATCATTAATCGAACTATTTATTTATCTGACACGATAGATGATTTTAGAGATTTTTTAAAAGAGGATAAGATTAAATTTTATTTTAAAATTGATGATAACATAAAACAAATTGAATCAATTATAGAGCCACTTTTAAAAGCAAAAGGGATAAAAATATACAAATATTTTTCAAATATAGACGTTGAATGTTTTGGATATGGTAGAGAATTTGCTCAAGTGATTATAAATATTTTAAATAATGCAAAAGATGCAATTTTAGAAAGTGGTGTTGAAGAAAAAATTATCAATATTGTGGTTAAAGATACAAAAAATGATATTACTGTTGATATCTATGACAATGCAGGTGGTATTAATGATGATATTTTACCAATTATTTTTAACCATCACTTTACAACAAAAGAGGATAATGGTGGAACTGGAATTGGCTTGACGATGTCAAAAAATATCATCGAAAATCATTTTGAAGGATCTTTGAGTGCAAAAAATATTCAGTTTGAATTAAATCAAAATAGTTATTATGGCGCTTGTTTTACGATTAAAGTACCAAAGAATATACCTTTTAATCAATAATTAACCACATAAATTAGGGAGAAATAAAAATGCTTATTAAAATAGATATGAATTCACAAGAATTTTTAGATGAACAAGAGAAAACAAAAATATTCACAGATAAAGTATGTGCAAGTAAAGGTTGGGTTTACAATCCGATAGAAGATGTTAATGAGGGTGTAATTATGGGACTTACGAGAAATAAGCTCATATATAATAAAAGATATTGTCCATGTTTTATGGTAATTGGTAAAACTAAAGAGGAGCAAAAAGAAGCTGATAATAGAATCTGCCCTTGTAAACCTGCAATTGAGCACGAAATACCAGATGATGGGCATTGTCATTGTGGGATATTTTGCACACCTGAATATGCAAAAGCAAATGCGATTGAATTAAAAGCTGAAGAGGTTGCACATAGTCATTCAAGAGGGCTTACAAAAGAGGAATGCGAGGTTATTTTAACTCACCCTGAACTTGATGGTGATGAGATTGAAGCACTTTTAGAAGCTAGAGAACTTGGCATGGTTGATTTTAATCTTATTGATGTTAGAGAGTGGATGGAGTGGAAACAAGCTAGAATTGCAGGGACTGATTATCTGATTCCAACAACATCTTTTTATAACCAATTAGAACAAATTGAAAACCAAAAAGAAAAACCAACTATTCTTTATTGTTTAACAGGGAGCAGAAGTGCTTATTGTCAAGAGGTCCTTAAAGATATGGGTTGGAAACAAGTTGCAAATTATAGACAAGGTATCATTGCATACCGTGGACAAATTCTTAAAGGAGAATAGATGAAAGTATTATTAATTAAAGATGTACAAAGCCTAGGAAAAGTTGGTGAAATCAAAGAAGTAAGCGATGGTTATGGTAAAAACTTTTTAATTGGAAAAGGTTTTGCAAAGCACGCAACTCCAGCAGTTATGGCTGAATGGGAAGAAAATCAAAAAGAGATACAAGCAAAATTAGAAGCTGAAATAGAAAAAGCAAAAACTCAAAAAGAGATGATTGAGGCTATAAAACTTACAATCAAACATAAAGTTGGTGAAAATAGCCACCTTTTTGGCAGTATTACAAACAAAGAGATAGCACATGCTTTACTTGAGCAATACAAACTGGACATTGATAAAAAACATATTTCACTTAAAAATCCAATAAAAACAATTGGAATTTTTACAGCAGAATGTAAGCTTGGTCATAGCATCAATGCTAGCTTAACTATCGATATAATAGCGCTTTAAGGATAAAACTTTGTTTGATGCTACAACGATACTTGCATATAAAAATGGAGCTGGGATTGCCGTAATTGGTGGCGATGGACAAGTTACATTTGGAAATACAGTTCTTAAAAATAATGCTATAAAAATAAGAACCTTGTATAAAGATAAAGTTCTAGCAGGATTTGCAGGGAGCACTGCTGATGCTTTTAACCTTTTTGATATGTTTGAAGAACAACTTGAGCACACAAAAGGTGACCTTTTAAAAGCTGTTGTAAATTTTTCAAAAGCTTGGAGAAAAGATAAGATGTTAAGACGCCTTGAAGCAATGATGCTTGTTTTAAACGAGAAACATATTTTTATTTTAAGTGGAACTGGTGATGTTGTTGAGCCTGAAGATGGTTGCTTGGCAAGTATTGGAAGTGGTGGAAACTTTGCAATTGCAGCAGCTCGGGCTTTAAAAAAACACTCAAATCTTGAACCAGAAGAGCTCGTAAAAGAGTCACTGATGATTGCAGGGGAACTTTGCATCTATACCAATCAAAATATAAAAATTTTAACTTTAAACGAAGTGAACAATAGTTGAGAAAATTCGTTTTTCTCTTTATGGTTTGCTACTTTAGACTTAATTTATTAAGTCGTTAAAAGTAGTCATAAATTAACTAGTCCCTTTTAAAATGGGACATTTTAGAAGGATAAATATGACACCAAAAGAGATTGTAGCATACCTTGATGATTATATTATCGGGCAAAATGATGCAAAAAAAACAATAGCATTGGCTTTACGGAATAGATATAGAAGAATGCAACTTCCAAGTGAAATTCAAGATGAAATAATGCCAAAAAATATCCTTATGATAGGGAGTACTGGCGTTGGTAAAACTGAAATAGCAAGAAGAATGGCAAAAATGATGAATTTACCTTTTGTAAAAGTTGAAGCTAGCAAATATACTGAAGTTGGCTTTGTGGGGAGAGATGTTGAATCTATGATACGAGATTTAGCATATGCGAGTGTTAACCTTGTAACTAAAGAATATGAGGAAAAAATAGAATCCGAGATAGATAAAGAGGTTATTAAAAAAATTGTTGAGATCCTTGTGCCTCCACTTCCAAAAGGTGCTAGTGAGGAAGCTCAAGAGTCATTTATAAAAACTTATAATATTATGGAGGAGAAAGTGCTCAATGGAAGTATGGACGAAAAAATTATCACAATTGAGCTTCCTAAAAAAAACCATATTGAGATAATTGATAGCAATCTCCCCATGGACATGAGTAGCGTAAGTGAAAGCATAAATAATATGCTTGGGAAAATGGATAAAAATAAAATCAAAAAAGATGTACCAATAGTAACTGCCAAAAAACTACTTCGTGTTGAAGCTAGTGATGATTTGCTTGATAAAGAATCTATAAAAGAGGAAGCGATCAAGAGATGTGAAAATGGTGGAATTATTTTTCTTGACGAGATAGACAAAATAGCATCAGGCAACAACAATAAAAACCAAGACCCTAGCAAAGAGGGGGTTCAGCGAGACTTACTTCCAATTGTTGAAGGAAGTAGCGTACATACAAAATATGGACAGATTAAAACAGATCATATCCTTTTTATAGCTGCTGGCGCTTTTCATGTTAGCAAACCGAGTGATTTATTGCCAGAACTCCAAGGGAGATTTCCTTTAAGAGTTGAACTAAATCCACTTGATGAAGATGCACTTTATCAAATACTTACAAGTACAAAAAATTCACTTTTAAAACAATATCAATCGCTTTTAAGTGTAGAGGGTGTTACTTTGGAATTTAATGATGAAGCGATTCGAGCTTTTGCGAGACTTAGTGTTAGTGCAAATGAAAAAGCGGAAGATATAGGTGCTAGAAGACTTCATACAGTTATTGAAAAAGTTTTAGAAGATATTAGTTTTGATGCCGATGAAAAAAATGGAGAAACTATAACTATCACAGAATCTTTAGTAAAAGAAAAACTAGAAGAGATAGTAAAAAATGAAGATTTAGCTAGATATATTTTATAGCGACACAAAATGGTTAAATACTATTTTTTAATGGTATTTTAATTTTGTTTGTATATAATCCCATTCTTTTTCAAAAAGACTCACGCATTCAATGTGTCAAGGTAGCTCAGCTGGTTAGAGCGCTGGTCTCATAAGCCGGAGGTCGAGGGTTCGAGTCCCTCTCTTGACACCATTACAAATTCCTATAAAATAAAACTTTCTAACACTTTTTCTTTAATTTAAATATGTACTATTTTAGTTGGGGTATGCATTAAATTTATATACGATTTGTCGAGAAAATATTTAATTAATCCTTTTAATTATTGTGCATTTTTATCCTTAACAATAAACTTTTCAACATTACCAAAATTATTTTGGTTTTAGACACACTCTAAAGAGGTTATATTGTGAAAAATTAAAATGGGAATAGATTGCAAAAGTAGTGATAAAAGGTAATATTTTATAATGTTACAAGCCAATAAACTCTCTTCTTTTTCTTTTTAATCCAATTCCATCATCAATTAAAAGACTGTTTGAAATATTATTATTCGTTGAATCTAAAAAGTTTCTCCATTTATTTTATTATTAAAGTGCAATTTAACTAATAGACCGGCCTATTTCATTTTAATTTATAATATAAACATCATAGCCCAACAGTAAGCTATAGTCATGAATGAAATGTAAGTTTTAACAAATTAAGAAGTAAATCAAAAGGTATCCACTATGATAAAAGACGCAAAATTAGAAAGATGACAAATAATCATAATGTTAAAATATTATCTGATTAATATAAGCTTTTATTTCGTAAATTTAGTTACAAACAAACTATAGTTAACGTGATGCAATCATTTTATAAATGGCTGTTCTATAAAATAGAATTGTTGTGATGAAAGTCTTGAAAATATACTATAAGAAAATGGAGTGAATAACATAAACAAAACTATTTAAATGGAAAAATGAAACTTTCAAACAAATTTGTTATTTTTTTAATTTCAACTTATTTTTAATCATTTCATTGTCTTATTTGGTATGCTATATCTATTAACAAGTCGACGGCTTAAGTCGACTTAAAAGCTTTCCCACTCATTACTATTTGATACTGCTGTTGCATTATTGGATTCTATTTGCTCAATATTTTTAGTTATTGATTTTTTAGATAATAAAGGTGTAGTTGTAGTTTTTTTAGATGTTGTGGATAATCTTATTTTTGAATTTACAGAAGCAGCACTTTGTTTAGAGATAGGCTTAGCACGTATAGTATCTTTTCCAGTAAATTCTTTATCATTAGCATTTGAAACAACAAGCTTAGCAATCTTGTCTGTTTCAACTGCCACGTCATGAGTTTCACTAGCTATCATGGCATTGATTTGCGTTTGTTGATCAAGACTTGCGACTGCATCATTAATTTGATTAATCCCGGAAAGCTGTTCTTTACTTGCCATTTCAACATCTCTAATAAGATTAATTGTATGCTCAATATTTTCATTAAGCGCTACATATCCACTAATCATACTATCAGCTATTTGCTTCCCGTTATTTGCTTTAGCTGTTGCATTTTGTACAAGTTTTTTGATTTCATTAGCGGCGTCCGCACTTCTAGTTGCTAAGTTTCTTACCTCTTGCGCAACAACTGCAAAT
>JFJP01005294.1_pt1 | contig 59258 bp, 53 predicted proteins | sample 431651 | NCBI WGS metagenome assembly JFJP01 (sample SAMN02602958, study PRJNA72255) | Microbial mat metagenome, whole genome shotgun sequencing project. | biome: fresh water; feature: sink hole; material: water; isolation source: purple microbial (photo- and chemosynthetic) mats found in... | reverse complement strand
TTGTGCTGCGCGCAAGTACCGGAATCGGAGTGGAGAACGCGTCGGTACTGGTTCAACACCTCGGGCTCATCATGACCATGTTCGGCGCAGTGGCGGCCGAGCGTTACGGGCACTTGACCTCGCTGGGCTCAAGCCTCGGGCAGTTAGGCAGTGAACGAACACAAACCCTGGTAAAGAGCTTCGTGCAGGGCGCGAGCAGCCTATTGGCAGGGCTGCTGGCACTGGCGAGCTGGCGCTTTGTCGCCACCGAAATGGCGGCACCCCTGCCTCTGGCCTACGGCATTCCGATCTGGTGGGTACAAGCCAGCATGCCTGTGGGCTTCATGTTGCTGGGCTTTCGGTTGGGCTCGCGATGCAGTACCCAAGCTGTTTTGCGTTGGCCGCTTGCCGTGGTGCTACCAATTGCGGGTTGGGCCTTAGGCGCGAACTTTGACGGAACCCCTTTTGCACTGGCGCCAGGCTTCGTGGTGCTTACAGCCCTGCTGATTGCCGGTGCACCCGTGTTTGCAGTTCTGGGCGGGCTGTCGCTGTTACTTTTTGCGGGTGATGCATTGCCACTCGCGTCTGTCGCGCTGAGCCATTACCAAATTACGGTGAATGCCTCGCTGCCGGCCTTGCCCCTGTACACACTGGCTGGTCTTCTGTTGGCGCGCAGCGGCGCGGCCCAACGCATGAGCGTCCTTTTTGTAGCGATGTTCGGCGGTGGCGTACGCGGAAGCGTGATCGCAGCGGCGGTTCTATGCTCGACGTTTACCGCCTTTACGGGCGGCAGTGGCGTCACCATCCTGGCGCTGGGTGGTCTCTTGCTGCCTTTGCTGATGAAGGCGGGTTATCCAGAGAAGCGAGGGATTGGTCTGGTCACCAGCGCCAGTGCACTGGGCGTGCTTCTGGCCCCCTCGGTACCATTGATTCTGTATGCAGTGATCGCCAGGGTGCCTATCACCGACATGTTCCTCGCAGGGCTGGTACCGGCAGTACTGATGGTGCTGTGTCTGCTGTTACTTGGAGGCTATTTGCGGCGCGACAAAAATGCGCCGCTTGCTGCACCGCCGGACTTTCATGGAGCTTTAGCCGCCGCTTGGGCTGCCAAATGGGAATTGGCAACGCCCTTTGTCGCCTTGGGCAGCCTGCTCAGTGGCCTTGCCACTCCCATGGAGAGTGCAGCCCTGACTGCGGCCTACGCGCTGGTCACACAAGCCCTGGTGCACCGTGAACTGAGCTTGAAAACACTGGTCCGCACTTTCAGCGATTGTGCCCAGATCATTGGTGGCGTCATGCTGATACTGGGCATGGCGCTGGCGCTTACCAACTTCATGATTGATGCCGGCATTCCCGACCGTGCGGTCGAATGGGTTCAAAGTGTCATTCCAAACCGCTATGTGTTTCTGATAGTGCTCTGTGTTTTCCTGTTTTTCGCTGCTGCCTTAATGGAGATTTATGCGGCCATTGTGGTACTGGTGCCGCTGCTTTTACCGCTAGCCAAGGCATACGGCATCGATCCAATCCATTTCGGCATCATTTTTTTGGCGGCCATGGAAGTAGGGTTCCTGTGCCCCCCTGCAGGAATGAACATCTACTTTGCCTCCGCCATGTTCAAGAAGTCGATTACCACCGTAGCCCGTTCAGTGCTCCCAGCGATGGGGGCCATTTTTGCAGGCACGCTGCTCATTGCGCTGGTACCGCCACTAGCGACCGGACTACCCAGTCTGCTTCGCTGATACCGTGACCCCACTCAACATTTTCCGCACCAGCAATTCAACATTCCGTGGACCGGTACGGTCTTTAGCGCCGGGTAGAAGCCAAAGGAAAAAAGAGAGCACCACAGACAACCGAGTGCAAGGGGATCTGAGGCCGGATGATGTTTGGCTAGGCTGTACAACCCACCTTTGCGTTGGTAGCCACCTTCATCATTGGCCCCTATTCCGTTTCGCGCATGGCGTTAGATGCCAATGGAGACCCGGATCTGGTTGCCGGGCATGTCCGCAAGCTGGGGATCGTACATGACACATCCGGACGCGTGGCGAACTCAGTTGTGTTCTGATGGATCGCTCAATTCACCAGTGAACGTGACAAAACGTAGCCATGGCTCAAACCTCATGGTCGATGTACTTGGGGCCATCTTTTGGAATGCATCCAAAAGTTCCTTATGTCCATCGGAAGGGTACGACGTCAGGTAATAGAGACGACCATGTGCAGTTTTTGCCAGCCCTGATTTCAGACGCTCTACCCAGCCTTCGCTGGCAACTTCACCTGCTACCAGAAACACAATGAGGGCATGGCGTAGCTGGGTAGTCTCGTCGGAGTGAATGAGCCGCAGCTTCTTGACGAACACGACCTCAGACACGGAACTCCATGGATAGCATCTGGCCGATCCATTGAAGCCGTGCGTGATTTGCAACCCGTCTGGGTCTAGTGAGAGGAGTACTTCTCCGTTGTCTTTCAGCAGTTTTCGAACGAATCGTGGAATTTGTACCAGCAAGGCAACCCCGGCGAAACCGAAAACAGCGCCAAGATACGAGAACGCCTGTTGATGCATTCCCATACGAGTGAACACCAGCGCGACGCCGATGCTCGCGGCGCAAGCCAGCACAGGCAATGCCAAGGCATGCCACTTCTCACGGTATACCGAAATCCTGAGATCAGAAATTGCGATACGCAGTGCCATAGCTTGGCCAGCTTTCGAGCGGACTTGGATATCGGGACAGGGCTAGCGACATTGTTCGTTCATAGTGATATCAGCGTACCAACACCAGAATCAGGATTGCATTCGGCGTCTTCAGTCTGGCGCCGGATGCATGTCGACCTCTGCGCTGAAACCTACTTCACGCTGTAGCTGGCAATGGGCTTAGCGAACTTGAAGGTGTACAGACGTGTCGGTCGTTCCGACGCGGTGCCAGGCGCTACTCGAACGGCAGCAGCCGGACAGACTTTGGTGCCGTTGTTCACGAGCTTGCCATTTTCTGTCAGGCAGGCCGCCACGTCGCCGCTTACGGCCACACCCTGGGCGTCATACAGCGCCGGGGTGACGCCGAAATCGTTGTCGTTGATCAACGCAATGGTGTCGCCATTCACCACCGTGAGACCTTCAGCCTTCTCGGCAAGCCAGCCAGCATCGTTGAGTTGCAGCAGTAGGGTTCGTTTAAGCGGCACTACTTTGGACCAGTCTACACCCTTGACAGGCTTGGCGGTGGCGCTGCTGGCTTCCAGCTCGGCACCCACGGCATTGATGTCCGTGGCGTCGGCGGGAATCTCCACCAGCATGATCCTGTTGACCAGCACGCCAGCGGTGTTCAGGCCCTGTTCGATGGCCAGAAACTTGCCCGGTGCGACATAGGCGACGTCTCCCATTTTGGCCTGCCCGGTGTCGGACTTCGACCAGTCGGTCTTGCTCAAAGGAAAGGCATAAGTTCTGGTCGCGCCGGTGGCCGGATTCAGCACCAGCCAGCGCAGGAACAGCGCAGTCTTGCTGACCGACACGGAGGTGCCGTCGTCAGCAGTTACCTTGGCGTCCAGCGGGCTTTGAACCAGTCCGTGCAGTTCGCCTGCAGCGTCCATGGCCAGGCCTTCCATGCCGCGATTGGCGCGTCGCAGGTTCAACACGGCAGGCAACACTGGCTTGCTGGCCGTGCTGCCTGCGATGGCCGGAGCAAAGCGCTCCTCGATCTTGCCTGTGACCGCGTCCACCTTGATGATGAACGGACCGTATTCGTCGGATATGTAGAGCTTGCCGTTAGCCTTGTCAAACACAATGCCTTCGGGGTCCAGGCCCATTGGGTCGCTGGTCAATGCCACTAGCGCTTCGTTCAAAGCCACTTCGGCTGACGAGCCGGGTGTGCCCACCGGCAGGGGTAAACCTGTGAGCTTGCCGCCCTTTTCGTTGAGCATCGGAGTGATGCCGGTCACTGTGGCAACGCCATTAGCCAGGCGCAGTACACCAAAGGTGGGGGCAAAGCCTGGTGCCGGAAACACTTTGGTGCCGTAGGTGCTGCCACCCACCATGATGTTGGGGCCATCGGCATTGGAGCCACGGTCAGTCAGCACGTAGAAGTCGATGCTGCCATCGCTGTTGACCGACTTGAGGGCCATCGCCGAACCCACGGCCAGCGGGAAGCCCTTGGGGAAAGCCGCCTTCAACTCGGCACTGGTTCCCTCGTAGGGCACGTACATGCTGGTGGGCACGTTGACGCGGTGCTTGCTCACCACCACATCACCACCGCTGATGGCTTCTTTCGCGGTCGTGACTCTGCGACCCATGGCGGCCAGACTGCTCTCAAAACTCTCGCGTGCAAGTCCACGCATCACTGGCGTGGTGCCTAGCGCGGTTTTTAACGCGGCTTCAAACTTGGTGCCGTCGGTCTCGTCTGGCTTGACAGTGTCGTTGAGCTTGACCGCAAGCGTGGTGTCAATCACGATGCCGTTGTCCACGTCCTTGTCGCTGTCCAGCGACTGCAACAGTTGCAGACGGTTGAGTACGCGTGCATCGCTCACCGTTGCACCCGCCACCAGGTCCAGCGGTGTGAGCACAGCGGCCGCTGCAGCGGTGCCCAGCGTTACCGCGCCAACTTTGAAAGTCACGCTGTCAGCGGGTACACGATTCAAATAGTCGAATGCTCCGTTGCCATCGGTGGTACCACTCTTGCCAGCTGAGGTGGTGTACGAGAGCCCTGCAACCGGCCCGTCAATAAAGCGCCCTTGCGAAGTGGAGTCCGATGATCCACCGCAAGCCGCCAGCAGTAAACTGGCCAGTACAGGGTTCAATGCAACCACGATTGCCCGCTTTTTCAACTTCATTTTCTGTCCAATCCAAAAAAGGTGCATTACGCCATTGGCTTGTGACATCCTGATGAAAGGTACAGGTCATTCTTAGTTGTGCCTACAGGCTACTCAATCGTTGGGCTTAGGGTGCAGCACACAACGCAATACATGGTGGGGTGCACCACTGAGGACGGTGGCCCATTCAAGATGCGGGGCATTCGATGGAGCAAAAACGAATCCTGAGCGCACGTTGACACCATCTGGACGTGACCAAACCAGGTGAACTTCGAGACTCTCAATGCCGCCTTGCAATGCCTCTCCCACGACCAGTTCCAAGTCAAATACACGTTGACTCAATTCTGCGGAGACCGTTGTCAGCACCTGGACACCACCGTCGCTCATGTTCACCACCAATGCTGGGATTGCCGCTAAGTCATCAGCTTCACGGAAAGCGTAGATGGGTACCGCCTCGTCATGGTCCTTGATCAAAAAATACTGCGAGCGGGTGTGAACGCGATTTTCGATGCTTGCCATTACGTTGCCTGCGCTTCGTGGTCTGCCAATTGCCACGCCCAATCATAGAGTTTTACTTTGCTCGCATGGTAGCGGTCCCTTCGCCAATCCTTCACCACTTCCAAGGCCAATTCAAAGTCTGCGTAGCTTAATTTGTACAGCTCACTCAACAAAAATTCCCTTTGCATCTCGAGTGCCACGATGAGATCGGAAAAGGTTTTTGCTTCAATGGATGTCGGATTTTCGCGGATCAGCTTCCGCGCTTTTTTAAGGGCCAGCATAGGAGCTCCGTTTCAAAATTGATGGGACAAATCTAGCGCAATTCAGGGCAACTATTACTAACAAAAGATTCATAATTTTTTTGTCACATTTAAGTCATTGTTATGTAATGCTGTGGGTTTGCGAATTCATTCCGAGTAGAACGAAAAGCTGTTCTTGCCCGTTCGTTTAACCGAATACATTGCCTTGTCTGCAGCGTTGAGCAATGAGTCAACGTCACGCCCATGCGTTGGATAGACTGCGATTCCGATACTGATGCCGACGTGAAGTAGATGCGTCTCGAAGGTCACTTCGCGATTTACCGCTTCAATTATGCGAAGCGCAATATGCTGGGTCTCAAATTCCGATGCTTGACGGGCGAGTACCACCACAAATTCATCGCCGCCCATTCTGGCCACCGTATCCTCAATTCGCAGTTGCCCTTTCAGACGGTTGGCTATTTCGCGCAGCAAGAAGTCGCCTGCATCATGACCGTAGGTGTCGTTGATCGCTTTGAATCCGTCAAGATCAACAAACATCACTCCAATAGGATCCAGTGTGCGTTGCGACCAGGCGATCGCCAGTTCCAACCGGTCTTTACCAAGACGCCAAAGTGGAAGCCCGGTCAACTGATCATGGTGCGCCAACTGATGAATCTGGTCCCGCTGCTCTTGCAGCTTTTCTGAATGAGAGTGCACCCATTCCATCAACCTGTTGAGTGATCGCGCGATAACGCTCAGCTCCGACACATTTTGCGCAGTGAACCGCATCTTCAAATTGGGTGAGCGCTCGAAATGATCAAGTTCCAACGCAAGACTTTGAATCGGCGATGCAATGTTGAGGTATGCCCAAATCAGTATGCATGCATTGATTGCAAGAATTGTGATGGATCCAATAGCAACGATCCACTGAGACTGTTTCAATGTTTGAGCGGCTTCAGATACTTGCCGATCTGCCTCGCGGAGTACGATTTCCCGAGCATCGCGCAAAATGTTTTCCAGTTCATTGAAATTGAGGTCCATCCTGCGCCACTCGGTCTTGGCGCTCGTCATGTCATTTTGGAGTGCAAGCGCCTTGACGGTCTGCATCTGTTGTTGGGCTTTGGTCCGTTTGGAAAGAATGTCTTGGAATTGCAACTTTGCCAGTTCATCGCTATCTGCGTTCGGCGCAAAGCGACGTAAAAGGTCTGCTGAACCTGCGCCAACACTGTCAAGCTCAGCGGCCAGGCTGACCATGCTGTCTTGGTCTTCGGTGATGAGCATTTCCAAGACAAGTGCCCGGGTTCTCTGGGCATCAATTTCCAGTCCGTCGAATGTTGCGATCGCTGGAAGCACATCATTGCCAATCATTTCGACATGGGAGTTGAATCTTTGGTTTATCACCACAGCCATGGCAGCAGCTATGACTATGCCCATGGTGATGAGCCCAACACCCACTGAAAACTTGGTGGTCAGCTTCATTTGGTCAGCTTGAAAGTGACGGCAGCCGGGTCATGCCGGTTTACAACCTGCTTCAGAGTATTGTGATGAAACCAGGTGTCAAATTTGTGACAAAAAAGTGTGCCTTCGCTTCAGTAGATATCTGGCACCATCATTTCTTGGGGAACTGGCTGCCTGGTGTAGTCCTCGTGGTGAACCCGTTGCGGCAATTCGACGCTGGGTTGTTCCACCTCGTGATATGGAATTTGTTCCAGCAGGTGGTGAATGCAGTTCAAGCGTGCCTTCTTCTTGTCCACCGCTTGCACAACCCACCAGGGGGCTTCCGGGATATGTGTGCGCTCCAGCATTACTTCCTTGGCCTTGGTGTAGGCTTCCCAACGAACCCGTGATTCAAGATCCATGGGACTGAGCTTCCACTGCTTCAGCGGATCATGGATACGGCCCAGAAATCGCGAATGCTGCTCGTCATCCGTGATCGAGAACCAATACTTGATCAACTGAATCCCGGAGCGCACCAGCATCTTTTCGAACTCAGGTACTGTGCGGAAAAACTCTTCGTACTCTTCATCGTTGCAAAATCCCATCACCCGTTCAACACCCGCCCGGTTGTACCAACTCCGGTCGAACAAGACCATCTCACCAGCCGCTGGAAGGTGCGGAACGTAGCGCTGGAAGTACCACTGAGTCTTTTCCCGGTCGTTGGGCGCTGGCAGCGCCGCGACCCGCACCACGCGCGGGTTCAAGCGCTGCGTGATGCGCTTGATCACTCCACCCTTACCTGCTGCGTCACGGCCCTCAAAGAGAATCACTACCTTGTGCTTGCTGCGCACAACCCAGTCCTGCAACTTGACCAACTCGCCCTGGAGTCGAAACAATTCTTGAAAATACTGGCGCCTCGCCAGCTTTTCATTGTGCGAGAGTGGCTGGCCATAGGCATTGAGCTCTTCGATGTTGCGCTCTTCCAACTCCATCTCCAACTCTTCGTCATATCCGTCCAGAAGATCTTGACGAATTCGGCGAACCAGCTCTTCTTCGTACTGAACTAATTTTGAGGTCATGGCTTCAATAGGAGTCGTTGCTAATTGGTGTGCAAATTCACACTATGGGTGTGAGTCGTCTTGTGTCTTGCCGTCACAGTCCAGCGGACTGATTGCATTTGGCTCTGCTTATCGCAGATCGTTGTTTCAAAATGATGACAACTTTAGCTCGCTGAATTGCAGGCGGTGATGAGTCACCTATTCAGTATCTTTGAGCCGAGGATTTGAAGTGTGTCCTGGGGATGCGTTCGCCGTGTCACACAATTCGCTCAGATTTCATGGCCGATAGTAAAGCACTGATCACATGAACTGACTTGCTGCAAACCGGGCTGTCAAAAGATCAAATCACTAGAACATGCTATAGCAGTTTGCGACTCATCTGGATCCAACAATTGACACATCGCCAATTTCCTGGAGCCAATTCAACACCTCCTTCGGGCGGACGTGATCCTTTGCAATTTCCAGAACAAAAGCGAAACCGAGAAGACCCACGTAAAGGTCCGTCTTGAGACAGGGGCTTAACGTTACTGCGCATGATTTCCTTGGTCAGATGCTGTGTCGCGATGTTCCACTAACCCCATGAAAGTTTCATGACTCTTGACTGCCCAATGAAAGATGTCCTCATGCTGAATCAAAACGTTTCCCAATCGTCATCGCTTGATGGGGCTGGCGACTTGGGGTGAGCTTTCGCGGGAGCCGATAGCGACTGGGTTCTTGTCACCGGCCGATGCCACTACCGTATCCACGCAGAAACTCCACTAAACCGGCGTCTGCACCGAACTCGGCAGCGAATTGGTGAAGCCGCTGAAGGTCCCGGCTAAGCCCAATAGAGCCTTGCAAAGCGGCAGCCTTCTTTAACCAACGTTTTGAAATTCGGTTTGGCAATACCGATTGTGTGGACTCCACACCGTACCGTAGCCCTTTTGCAAGCATTCGTGCACGATGCTGGCTGTCCTTGTCTGTCGCAACTTCGACGGCAAGTTCCAGCTTTCGTTTGAGTTTACGCAGGTGGCGTTCTGCCCATGATTCAAGCCGGTGAGATTTTGATTCCGTGCCAACTGCGTCAGTGGGAGATATGCCTTCAATATACCGAGTAATGTTGAGCAGCGTTGCGCCCACTGAGGGGTCCCGAATAGCGTCGCGAACTGTTGTGCGCTGGCTTTTCGCCGCCTCTGCTGTGGCCTGGATGAAGTTGCTCCAGAGCAATTGCCGACCAGGATCGCCGGATGTGTAGACCGGCGCTATCAGTGGCAACGTCTCCACCAAAGCCACATCCAGATCACGCATTCGACCCAACGCATCCAGCAACCGCTGCATCGAAGCAACATCAGGAATTCGCTCCTGGACCAATGCAGGCTTGAAGAGGCGCAGCGCACTCTTCAATCGCCGCCACCCTACTCGCGCCTGATGGACAACTTCAGCGTTATCGGTCAACAGCAAGATGTCCAGGTTTCTTGTGAACTGATAAAACGTTTCGCGAAATACCTGTTGGGCCGCCTCCACCAAAGGTTGGTCTGCGCGTAGCTTGGGAGGGCGCGCGCGTTGCGGCATGTCCAGCGTCCCGTCCGCCAGTGCGTAGCCACGCTGCGCCTTGCTCAGGCCAGCCGGAACTAAGGCAACACTTGTTGCAAGGCCTTGCGCCAGATCGAGGAGGGATGATGTTGTACCCGCTTTCAACTCGAGTTCAAGTTCGCAGATAGGAGCGTACTTGCCATCGGACTCAATCTGTCCGATATCGAGCGCCACTTCGATCAGGCTTTGATCCATTGCGCGGACCTGCCACGTTGTGCGTTCAAATCGGGTAATGAAACAAGGAGCAAGTGCCTTGTGCAGGGTGCCATCCGGATCAATGTCGCGCCACGGCGATGCTTTAAGCGCTTTCAGGTCTAGATCGCTGCTTTGTACATTCTCTTCCCATTCCCCACGCAGGGTAAGTGCTGATCCGCTGGCCCCACCCGTTTTCAGGGTCTGCACCCACACGGGTCCCGTACTGGAATCGACTCGACGGACTCGAAGCGCGATCCGCACTTTTCGCAATTCCTGTTCGGGCGTATCGTAGTAAACACTCAACAGGTTTTGTTGTACTGATTTTTTTCGAGACAGTGGTGCTGCTTTACGCAACATTCTGATCGCGTCGTCCCGGTCCGGATACGGAAGTGTGAGCTTCAGCTCGATCTCTCGTGCTTCCTGCTTTGATGTTGGTGATTTATATTGATCCATGTCATTTCCGGGGCCGGCTGTTGTCTACAAATAGCGAGCTCGACAGTCCATTTCCCGCGAAACATTGTGATGCATCAAACTTGGCGACCAAAGGCAAATTTCTCTCGAGCCAAAAGCTATCATGCTCTGCCTGGAGTCCGAACGATGCATAGAAACCTTCAAAATTTGGAAAGATTGTTCAATAAGTACCACGCGCGGTACGGTAAGGAAGATGATGTAGTGAAAAAAATTCTGGAAACCATTGAGGCACAAAAGTTCCACAATTCCTCACATCGTCAATTGCGTTTGCACTATCCAAGAACTTTGAACCGCACTGGCGGACGATTGGTACGTAATTGCTAACGAAAGAGGCGTGCGCGAGACGCACCACCCGCAGGGCTGAGCACTTTGTCCTTGCAAGCCAGAGAACAAAAAAACTCGTTTCTACCGAGTAGTCTGCCAATCACCCCCTTTGCCAGGAGGTGGTGGGTTGAACAGAAATAGCACGATCTCGTGTTCTTCAAGTTTGTGGGTTCTGCAACTATGGATTTCTTGGGGGTTTCAAGATCCTCCTCCTCTTGAATCCGTTCGCGTATGGACTTGGTCGTCATCGTTAAGCTCCGGCTCAATATGGAACTAACATCCTACCGAGACTAGGCGACGGTTGTGTGACAGCACCTGCAGGATCCTGTCGCGTCCTATACATCCAGCGCATGCCGAACGCGCGCGCAAAACTCTGCGGGAGTTTTCGAGATGAGGTCCTCTGGCACCGCAAACTTCTTCGTCAGCCGTGCAAAGTCTTCAAAACCGTATGACACCATGAAGGAATGCATGCCCGCCGTCATGGCGGCCATGAAGTCCTTATGCTCATCGCCACAGGCAAAGGAACGTGCCGGGTTGATGTCGAAGCGCCTTCTGATGGCTCTAAATGCCAAGGTTTTCTCCTGACCCAATGGCACGTGGTCCAAAAAGTCCAGGCTGTCTACATCGACATCGTGTCGCGCCAGCAACTTGCGAAGCGTCAGCGCAGGTTCGTTCGTAATGTTGCGTGTGACGATGCCCACACGAATGGCAGGTGCAGCAATGAGGTCGCGGATGAGGTCAGCAACACCAGGATAAAGTTTTGCATCCTCTCTATATACGTCGGTGAGCGTTGCCAGGATCGCTTTGCGACTCTGTTTGCCCAACTGCTTCTTCAGGTTGAAAGGAAACTCCTTGATTCCGCCCAAATACTTGAAGAGGTTGTGCCTTTTTTGAAATCTCTCCAAATCACCGAGATCCATTCCATGCGTCGAAAACGTTCGGTTGATGGCATTGAACGCATCAATGATGGTGCCATCGGCGTCAAAAACGATTAGTCGCTCACTATTGCGGTACACGGTGCTCAGCTTAGTTTTGAGTAAATGAGGCAGTCTGGCAGAAGTTTAGTGTGCCACTCCCGCTGCCACTGCCGCTCAAGAAGAAGATGCGCACCGTAATTTGCTCCTGATTTCGTAGCTGGCTACGCTTATTCCGCAAGCGCTACAGCATGTTTTCTTTTGAACGTTTTCAGCTTCCGGCACGTCCAGCCCTGTCGCGCGCTCAGTTTCGAATCAAGGCCGCTCGCCTGCCTCCAGGCGGCGTCCAATGTCGGTCAGTACAGGCACCAGGTCGGCCACGCTGTCAATGACGTAGTGCGCACCAGCGGCTTTGAACTGCGGCGTCACTTTGCTGCGTATATCGGCCAAGTCCTCCACCGTAGCGCTCTTGAATTGCGCCAGCGTCAGGCCCGCAGGGCTGCCAGAGAGGGCAACTCCCACGGTCCACATGCCGGCGCGCACGCCCTCGAAGATGCCTGGGAGCGTGTCATCGACCTTGACGCAATGGGCAACATCACCCAGCTTGAGATCCAGCACGCACTGCAAGGCCATCCAGGGCCCGGGGCGCGCGCCGGCTGCCAGGTCGTCGGCACATACGGTGCAATCGGGGCGGTAGCCTTTGGCGCCAGCCTCCACCATCAGCCGATCCATGACCTGGCGCGGGTAGCCGGTGGTCGAGCCAATTTTGATACCCTGTTCCCGCAGCGCCGTGACCGTTTCCAATGCGCCGGGAATGAGGTCGCTGTGCGCGCCCACACGCTCGACCTGCAGAGGCAAGAAAGTGCGGTAAATGTGGTCAATGTCCTCATGTCCCATGGGTTTGCCAAACTGGGATTGCCAGCGCGCGCCAATCACCGGGTCTTTGCCCAGGGCTTCAATGTGTTGCCACTTGCCCAGCCCCATGGGCCCGCGTGCCTCCTCGAGCGTGAGATCGAAATTGAAGGCGGCGGCAAAGGCATCGACAAAAATCTGGGTGGGCGCGAAAGAGCCAAAGTCCACAATGGTGCCGGCCCAGTCAAAAATGACCGCTTCGAGTGTGTGTTGCATGGGGAAGTGCTCCTGGTAATGGTTTGGGGTCAACCGGTGGATTTGGTGGCGCGTGCGTGGGCGCAGGCCTGTAGAAAAGCGGGGTCGAACGGGTCAATGTGCAGTGCACGGGCAGGGTCCATGCGGCTGGCATTCACGAACGGCGTTTCGCCGCCAATCAGCTCAGCTATGAGTCGCCCCACACCGGCTGAATACGTGATACCCGAGCCGTTGCAGCCGCTTGCCACCAGCAAGCCCGAGATGGCGGCGAACGCGCCCACGATCGGTTGCCCATCGGGTGTGTAGTTGCTCGGGCCGGTGATGTAGTGCGCGATGCCCGTTCGTTCAATGCCAGGAAAGTACCTGGCAAGCGAATCAAACGCCTGCGCGAGGTTGGCCCACCCGTGTGGGTCGGCCGCATCAAAAACATAGCCTTGCAGTTCCTCGGGCAGTTCGCGCGGGTCGGCTACGGCAGGTGCGCTCTCGCGGGCGCCGAACAAAAGGGCACCAACTTCCGGACGCGCGTAGGCGCGAATGTCGGTCATGAAAACGATGGGACCAGTCGGGGAAAATTCACTCGCGCGCTCGGTGATCCAGTATTGGCTGCGTACGGGCGCCATCGGCAAGGGCAAACCCAGCGGCGCACTGAGCAAGTTGCTCCAGGCCCCGGCCGCGTTCACCACGGTGCGGGCCGGTAGCACCGTCCCATCATTCAGCGCCACCCCTGTCACAACGCCTGCGTCGTGCGTAATCTGCGCTACACCGGTGCCAAGGCGAAGCACCGCCCCCATTTGTTGCGCCCTTCGCAGATAGGCGCTGGACAAAAGGTAGGGGTCCACATAGCACTCGTCCGGGAAAAACGTCGCGAGGTCAAAAGCACCGGCATCCAGCCAGGGCGCTTGGTTCAGCACCTGCCTCTTGTCCTGCCACTGGCCCTGAATTCCCGCCGCAGTGCACACCGCCAGCATCGCCTCCAAGGCGGGACGCTGGGCCAGCGTCCCTATATGTAGCGCACCCACCGCGTGGCAGCCCACATCCTCATCAAAATGGGATTTGAGCGACGCAATAGCTGCCAGCGTTTCTCCTGCCAGCGCCTGCAAAGCCGGGTCAGTGCGCACTTGCGTGACCAAGCCTGCAGCCCGACTGGTCGCTCCGCTGCCCGCAGGCTGGCGGTCCACGATCAACACCCGATGCCCCATGCCCCGGCGTCCCAGCGCCCAGGCGATTGCCGCGCCAAAAATGCCGCAGCCAATAATCACTATGTCACGTTGCACGGTACTCACCGGTCTGACTCAGGATGCTGCGAGCACGCCCATTGCAGTCAGCGTTGACGCAATTGCTTCCACCACATGCAGCATGTCTTGTGGCTTGAGCGCACCAACACAGCCGACCCGAAACGTTTCAATCTGGGTGAGCTTGCCGGGGTAGAGGATGAAGCCGCGCTCGCGCACACCCTGGTAGAAGGCCTGAAATTCGTAGGCGGCATGTTCGGGCGCATGAAACGTCACAATGATCGGTGCTTGCGCCTGCGCAGGAACGTAGGGTCGCAGACCCAGCCGCGCCATGCCCGTTGTCAGAGCATCGCAGTTGGCCTGGTACCGTGCGCCACGCGCAACCACACCACCTTCTTCCTGGTATTGGGCAAGCGCTTCGTGCAGTGCCACCACCACATGTGTGGGTGGGGTGAAGCGCCACTGGGTCGTCCTTTGCATATAGACCCATTGGTCGTGCAAGTCCATCGCCAGTGAGTGGCAGTTACCCGCGCTGGCTTCCAGTTTGGCGCGCTCGGCGATCACGAAGCCCATGCCGGGCACGCCCTCCAGACATTTGCCGGAGGCGGCAATCAGGGCTTCAAACGGCATGGTACGCGCATCGATCTCGATGGCGCCGAACGAACTCATGGCGTCGATGATCAGGCTACGCTGCTGGCGCTCCACGGCGGCAGCAATTTCCGCAAGCGGGTTCAAAACACCGGTGCCAGTTTCGCAGTGCACCAACGCAACATGGCCGATGCGCGGGTCAGTGATTAAGGCAGCCTCGACCGCCACTGGGTCAATGGGGCAGTCTTCTGCGGCAGGCAGTTCCACCACGTCGCGGCCCAAAATTTTGAGGATCCTGACGATGCGTGCGCAGTACGCGCCGTTGTTGGGCACCAGCACCTTGCCCCCGCGCGGAACCAACGTGCCCAGTGCCGCTTCGACCGAGAATGTTCCGGAACCCTGCAAGGGCACGCATACATGTGTCTCGGTACCATGAACAATGTCCACCAACTGGCCGCAGACATCACCGGTGATTCGGTTGAAGGCGCTGTCCCATGAGCCCCAGTCATGGAGCATGGCCTGCTTGGTGCGCAGCGTAGTCGTCAGGGGGCCGGGTGTCAGCAACAACGGGTCGCGGTCAATGGTGTGCATGGGGGTTCCTCAGCATTCAACGGGTAAGCTGGCGCCAGGCCTGGTGGTGGCGCAGCAGGTAGTGGGTAGCGATGGAGTACAGGATGCTCACAGCAATCGTGGTCAGTACGATCAGCGTTGCCATGGCCGCCGCTGGCCCAAGGTCGCCCGACTCGTCCAGGTGCAGGATCGATACGGATGCCGGCATGGTTCCCGGGGAATACAGGAAGACCAATGCCGACACGGTGGTCATGGCATTGATAAAGAGGTAACGCGCAATCTCCAGCACCCCCGGAAGGCAAATGGGCAACGTCACGCGCCAGAAAGTCGTGGCCTGCGATACCCGCAGCGATGCGGAGACCGCCTCAAACTCGCGGTCGATACTCTTGAGAGCAGTCAGCGCAGTCAAGTGGCAGGAGGTGTAGTAATGCACCACATTGGCCACGACCATGATGGCCAGCGTCTGGTACAGGCCATTCAGCGGATTGCCCGGCGCATTGAAGAACAGGATGTAACCGATGCCCAGCACCAAACCTGGCACACCCATGGGCAACGTGGCCAGCGCTCGAATCACGGGTCGCAGCCATGTGGGGCCAGTGTTGGTTTTCTCCACCAGATAGGCGGTCACAAAAATGAAGGGCGTTCCGACCAGCGCCGTCAGGGCTCCGATGGTCAGGCTGTTGAGGTATGCGCTGAGTACCCCGGCCTCGGCCAGCCCAAAAAGGTAGTGACCCAGCGTCAGTTCCAGGTTATATGGCCACAGGCGTACCAGGGAGGTGTAGGCCGCCATGCCCAACATGGACAGCATGACAATGCCCACCAATCCGCAGTACAGCAGCAAAGGAAGATCGCGCTTGCGGTCCGGCCGCGGTACATACGGAACTGCGCGTGCACTCAGGCTGGAGTGCTGTTTGCGCTGGACGTACCAGTCGGCTGCAAACGCCATCAGCACCGGTGCCAGCAGCAACAACGCCACCACGGCACCCCGCCCAAAATTGTGCATGCCCACCACCTGAATATAGATTTCGACCGCCAGCACGGGGAAGTTTCCACCAATGACTTTGGGAATGCCAAACTCGCTTACCGAGTAGGAGAACACCACCAGCGCGGCGCTGATCAGGCCGTACTTTGCGCCGGGCAATGTGATGGTGAGGAACTTGCGCCAGCGTGAGGCACCCATGGCGTCCGCGGCTTCGTATAGCCGGCCATCGGTCGTTGCCAGCGCCACCACCAACAGCATCAAGGCATGGGGAAAACTTGCATACACCGTGGCCATGGTGATGCCGATCGGGCCATAGACAGTGTTTGCACCCAACCAGCTCTTCAGTACACCTTGGGTTCCAAACCACTGAATGAAAGCAATGGCCCCGACCAGCGATGGTCCTGCCAGCGCCGAGAGTCCTACGATCCGCCACATGCCGGCCAACGGCAGACAAGCCCGTTGCAACGCGTAGGCGTACACAAAGGCCAGCGGCACGGTAATCAGCGTCACCAGCGCTGCGACCCACAAAGTATTCCAGGTTGCCGTACCCACACCGGGGGTAGCAGCGAACTCGACGAATCGTGTGAAGCTCCATTGCCCCTGATCGTCTTGTAGGCTTCCGATCAGCAAGGTGCCGATGGGCGCCAGCATGAAAATGCACAACACGGCCGCGCTTGCCAACAGCAGAAGGGTCGGTATATGAGGGCGCACAGCACCAAGCGCGTCTGCACCAACGTTGGGCAGTGCCCGGGAGTTCATGCCGAACGCGGCATCGGACGCAACTGCTCGGCCGGAATGCTGACCCGCAGCAACGCGCCTGGATGAATCGGGCGGCCTTGCAGGTAGTTGCTGGAGAATTGCGCCACCAAAGGTTTGTTATCCCCCATGTCGGCCTCCAGCGTGACCAGATAGCTGGAACCCATAAACTCCGATTTACTGACCTTCACGGTAAAGCTGTTTTCACTCTGGTCCGTGATGCTGTGCAGGCAAATGTCCTCGGGGCGAACATAGAAGCGGTGTAGCGCAGTACCAGGCAAGGCACTGGCGCAACGCAGGTTCACCGCTCCGAACTGAAATGTGACATCGTCCTGCATGGTCGCGTCCAGCAGATTGCCGCGCCCTATGAAATCCGCCACAAAGTCATTGAAAGGCGCTGCGTAGACATCCTGCGGAGTCCCGATTTGCTGCACCCGACCGCTCTTCATGACGACAATGCGATCAGCCATGGACAGGGCTTCTTCCTGGTCGTGCGTCACCATGAGCGTGGTGATGCCCAATTTGGACTGCAGCTGACGGATCTCGGATCGCAACCGAACACGCTCAATGGCGTCAAGAGCCGATAAAGGCTCATCCAAAAGCAGCAAGCGTGGTGATGTAGCCAAGGCGCGCGCCAACGCCACGCGTTGCTGCTGCCCCCCCGACAGTTGGGTTGGATACTTCTCGTCGATTCCCGGCAAGCCCACCAACTCCAGCATCTCGGCCACGCGCTGGTGGGCACCCGCCGCTCCGGGCGTGGGGCCGTTGCGACGACTTTTGAGGCCATAGGCCACGTTGTCACCCACGCTCAGATTCGGAAACAGGGCGTACGACTGAAAGACAATGCCATAGTCCCGCTGCGCAGGAGGCGCGTGGGAAATGTCGCTCCCCGCGTGCCAGATCTGACCCGAGTCCTGGCGCTCCAGCCCCGCAATGGCACGCAGGAGCGTGGTCTTGCCACAGCCAGAAGGCCCCAGCAAGACCACGAATTCACCCTGCGCAACACTCAGATCGATATCTGCGAGCGCGGTGAAACCACCGAAACGCTTGCTCAGCTGCTTGATCTCGAGGTGCGCCATGGATCACCGGTTCCGTGGTTCAGAGCATCACAACATGGACCTATTTCTTTGGCTCAGACTTGGTTGAATAGCGCTTTTGCCACTCAGCCAGCACCATTTCACGCTCTTTGCCGATCTTCACAAAGTCATTCTTGACCAGTCGCTGCTCGTAATCCGATGGCACATACTTCAGGCGTGTTGCGATGCCGGGCCATGCCACGACGGCAAAGTTCTTGGCATACAACTCATTGGCCTCGCGGCTCGATGCCCAGTCGGCCAGCTTTTTGGCAGCATCAACCTGCTTTGTTCCCTTCACGATGGCAGAGGCCTCGATATCCCAGCCCAGTCCTTCTTTCGGAAAGATGATGTCGATTGGCGCGCCCTTGGCCCGCACGGCGTTGGCGCGATACTCAAACGAAATTCCCACCGGGAATTCGCCGTTACCGGCCATCACGCAGGGCTTGGAACCCGAGTGGGTGTAGACCGCAACGTTGTCATGCAACTTGTCCATGTACTCCCAGCCACCTTTCTCACCGAAAATCTGCAACCAGGCGGTCACGTCCAGGAAGCCAGTCCCCGATGAGTTGGGATTGGGCATGACGATCTTGCCCTTGAACTCGGGGCGCAGCAGGTCTTTCCAGCTTTCAATCCTTGGCAGTCCTTGTTTTTGTAGTTCGACCACGTTGTAGCAAATGGCAGCACCCCAGACGTCCATACCCACCCATGTTGGGGGATTGGATGCAGCACGAAAGCGTTGGTTGAGTGACTTCAGGTGCTCTGGAGCATAGGGCTGCAGCATGCCCTCCTGCTCAAAAACCACCATGCTCGTGGCGGCCACACCCATCACAAAATCAGCCACAGGTTTGCTCTTTTCTGCCAAGAGCTTGGCAGTGATGATGCCCGTGGAGTCGCGCGTCCACTTGATCTCGATATTAGGGTGGGTCTTGTTGAAAGACTCCTGGTAGGCCTTCAACTGGTCGGTTTCCAATGCGGTGTACACATTGAGCACTGTCTTTTGGGCAAAGGCTGGCATGGTCGCGGCCATAGCCAGGCTCGCTGCAGCCATGCCGAGGATAAGGGGTTTGAGTGTCATTTTGGTACTCCAAAAAAGGGATGAAGAAACTGTGATGGCGCCAGCTTATCGACCCTGTGTGACAAATTGTTGACAATATACAAAACGCTTTGGAGGTCGATATACTGCCTCACTCGTTAACAAGGGAAAGCTCATGCGCAGCGCACATACCGCCCCGCTGGACAACGTGTTGTCGCTGGTTCAAAACTCCTCGCTCACACGCCTGGTGGCCGATTCGGTGGAGCGTCTTATCCTTACCGGCGAACTGGCACCGGGCGTCAAACTCAACGAAGCGGTGCTGGCTGACCGCTTTCGCGTCTCCCGCGGCCCTTTGCGGGAAGCCTTTCGGCTATTGGAAGAGTCGGGACTGATTTACCAGGAAAAAAACCGTGGCGCTTTTGTGCGCGTGGTGGAATTGAGCGAAGCGTCTGAACTGTACGACGTGCGCGCAGGCCTGGACGCTACGGCCGGTCGCTTGCTGGCAGAGCGAATCAGTGCGCAGCAGTTGATGGTGTTACGGCAACTCACCGATCAAATGAAACGCGTGGACAGCCATGATGTCGCGCAATTCCACAGCTTGAACCTGGAGTTTCACGACCAGCTCGTCGCGATGACGGGCAACCTCACGCTGATTGAGACGTACCGCAAACTAGCCAAACGATTGACGCTGTTTCGCAAGCGCAATTTGATGGCCCCCATGGCGATCCCGCACTTTGCTCAGGAACACACCGCCATTGTGGACATGCTGGAGCAGCGTGACGCCTTGGGATGTGCCGAGGCCCTGTATGCGCACGCACAAGGGGGCCATCAACGGATGCTGCGCGATGGCGAGTTGGCTGGGGCTGACCATGGCAACTGAACCTGACCGGGCCGAAGGGGATGTCAATCTGGGCACGCGCCGCAAGGCATGGCAGACCGCTCATCTGGACAACACCACGCAACAGTGGATACAAGAAGACCAGCGTTGGTTCTTGCACCAGTCGATGTCCACCCCATGTCTCAATGCCGTGGTGGCAGCGCAGGGTGCCTGGCTCACGGATGTGGCGGGAAGGCGCATTCTGGACTTTCACGGCAACAGCCTGCACCAGGTCGGCTACGGCCACCCTAAAGTGGTCGCGGCGATGCGCGACACACTGGACCAGTTGCCCTTCAGCCCCCGGCGCTACACCAACCGCCCCGCCATCGACCTGGCGCGCCGTCTGTGCACGGCAGCGCCGATGGAAGACGCAAAACTACTGTTCGCCCCTGGTGGCACTGCCGCCATCGGCATGGCACTCAAACTGGCACGGCTGGTGACCGGGCGCTTCAAGACGATCTCGATGTGGGACTCTTTTCATGGCGCCTCGCTGGATGCCATTTCCATCGGCGGCGAAGCGGTGTTCCGTCGAGGCATTGGCCCCTTGCTGCCGGGTGCCGAACATGTGCCACCGTGTGACCCGCGCAACTGTACTTTTGGCTGCGGTGGGCAATGCGCCTTGCGTTGCGTAGACTACGTCGACTATTGCCTGAAAAAGGAAGGGGATGTGGCAGCGGTGATTGTAGAAACCGTCCGCTGCACCGATGTGCAGGTCCCGCCCGCCGACTATTACCAGCGCCTGCGCCAGATTTGCCACCGCCACGGGGCCTTGCTGATCCTCGACGAGATTCCTATTGCGCTGGGCCGCACGGGACATCTCTTTGCGGTGGAACGCTACGGCATAGAACCCGACGTGCTAGTCATCGGCAAGGGTCTGGGCGGAGGCAGCATGCCGTTGGCTGCAATGATTGCACGCGCCGATTTCGACGTGGGGCAGCACATTTCACTAGGTCATTACACCCATGAAAAGAACCCGGTGGCCTGCGCCGCCGGCCTGGCCGTGCTGGACGTCATTGAAGAAGAGCATTTGCTTGCACGCAGTCAGCAGCTCGGAGAGGCAGTGATGACCCGGCTGCAGCAACTAGGCACCACGCTGCCGGCCATTGCTCAAGTCCGCGGTGCGGGACTGTTGATCGGGATTGAGCTCGGCAATCTGGGCAAGCGCGATGCTTCTGACCTTGCCGAAGCGGTGCTGTACCGGTGTCTGAGTGACGGTTTGTCGTTCAAGGTCGGCCAAGGCAACGTGCTGGTCTTGGCTCCGCCCTTGAATGTGCAGGAAGACGACCTTTGGTGGGCGATTGACCGCGTGGAAGCTGCTTTGCGCGCGGAGAGTTCAACCTGAACACAGGTATAGCCGGCCGCACTGGCGAAACACGACGCCAAGCGATGCGGTGGTTATGCGGTGGACCGGTTCGCTTAGTCGCACTGGAAGTCCAGTGGCCATGGAGTCCTTTGCCACGCCATCGCTTCCTCGCGCAGGAGGTGGGCAGACTGCGGATAGCTGCTTGCCCAACCGGTGCGACAACTCAATATGAAGGCGGTCCTCGTACCTACCCGCTGCAGGCTAAGATCTTCCAGATCGGGGTCACGCCGAGCGTGGCACAGAATGACTGCCAGACGCAGCGCCATCAACTGAGCCATGAAGCCAAAGTCAGTCAGGTCGGCCTCGATCTTGCGCAGCTTGCCCCGGTGCCCCAGTACAAGCAGGCTTAACCGATGCATTTCTGGTTGCGTAAACCCAATGGCGTCCACGTTGTCCAGGATATAGGCACCATGTTTGTGGCAATCACTGTGGGCGATATGGGCGCCCACCTCGTGTAATTGCCCTGCCCAATCGAGTTTGCGAATCAGGCGATCGCGATCGTACAGCGTGCCGGCAGTTAGCTCTGCAATCTGAGCAAAGAGTGCGCAAGCCACTTTGCTCACCCTTGCCCCCTGAACCGGGTCAACCGAAAAGTTGGAGACCAGCCGACGAACACTTTTTTCCCGCAAATCGCCAGCCGATGCCGAGCCTCCCAACAGATCGCAAATCAAGCCATGGCGCAGGCCACCCACCGCGGTCTGCATACTGCTGATTCCCAGCAGCTTGAAAGCAGCGCGCAAGACGCTCAACCCGCCGCTGATAATGGCTTTGCGGTCCTCGCGCAGGCCAGGCATGCGGAGGTTCTCAACATGCTGAGCGGAAATCAGCTGTGCCAAGAGCCAGTCCAGACCATCCTGTGTGACACGTCCGGCCGGACCACCGGCAGCCACCAGAATCGCCTCAATGGCACCAATGGTTCCGGCGGAACCGTAGGCCGTATCCCAATGCTTGCGGTGGTACACGTCGAATGCTTCGTCCAAAACCGCGGTTGCAGCGACCTCGGCAATTTCAAATGCGCGTTTGGTGAGGCGTCCGTCGGCAAAGAAGCGCCCGGACCAGGCGATGCTGCCCAATCGGTACGACTCCATAGCCTCGGGGGTCACACCTGTACCCACGATCAGTTCGGTGGAGCGCCCTCCAATATCGAGTACAAACCGGCGTTCGGCACTGGCGGGCAGCATATGGGATACGCCCTGAAAGATTAGGCGCGCCTCTTCCCGCCCGGAAATCACATCGATGGGAAACCCGAGGGCCTGGTTGGCCCGATCCAGAAATGCATCCCGGTTTCTGGCCTCGCGCAAAGTCTGAGTCGCTACCGCACGTACTTCATCAGGTTGAAAACCTGCAAGGCGCTCACCGAAACGGGCCAGACAGTCCCATCCGGACTGCATCGCCTGCCGAGAAAGATTGCGCTCACCGTCCAGCCCACCACCCAGACGCACGGTTTCCTTGAGGTACACGGTGCGTCGGAAGTTTCCGTGCTCCACCCGCCCGATCTCCAGGCGGAAGCTATTGGAGCCCAAATCCACAGCGGCGAATCTCTGCCCAGTTTCCTTTGGAAACTGATTAGTCAGGAGTTCACTGCCGGAGGACCCGCCGCTGCGGCGCGCCTGCGTTGCCCCCTTGTTCCGTTCAACCAACAATTCGGCCATCGGCTGCAATCATGCTTTGGGTGACAAAGGCGTTTGCGCTTCGGCGCTGCCCCGGATCCACACGCAAGCCACCAAGATCGATGGTGTTGCGGCGCTGAAATGCCAACAAGGCCGAGGCCCTGCTCATGGGAGCATCCATCGAGTTGAGCACTTCGTAGGCATAACGCCCCGCGATGTACCCTGACAGACTGTGGGGAGTTGGCGGCTCGTCGTACAAGCGGCCGAGTGTTTCCCGAAAAGCCCTGACTACCGCCAGTTGGCTATTGACCATAGGCACTACCTGGGTGGCGATGACCTGGGCGTGACGGGACAACCCCATCTGCTGCAAAACGTTCAAGTTAACATCGGCCATGGCGATGATGTAGCGCTGCATCGCCTGTTTGTCGATTCCTCGGGAGAACTGCAACAACTCAGGGGTGCCACCCAGGAAAAGCAGAATGCGAGGGCTGGTGGGAACCAGGCTGCTGCCCAACTGCGCCAAGTCGGCGCTTGGGCCGTAAGAGGTGACGCGAAGTTTGAGCTGGCCTGCAACGGCATCGACCTCTTCCTTGTAGTTTGCCAATTCAGTTGCGCTAGCGTAGACGGCACCAATCTCGTTCACGCTCATGGTGGAGAGTGACTTCACTGCGTACACAATCTGCTCTCGCCGCGAGGCAAAGATCGCAAACGTATTGTCGGCGGCCTCATACTTGAAGTTCTGCAACCAGGGTGCCACGTGCGCGATATCGGGCATCTCTCGGCGCAGAACATCGGCCATGCCCGCCGCAACCCTGTCACCGACCGAACCCACCACGGCCAGCACGTTGGGCTGTGCCCGCAGAAAATCGAGCGCATTTCGCAAACCGTTGCTGGTTCCATCTACTTCAAACGTCTGCAACCCAATTACCTTGCCCCGCAGGCCACCGCGTGCATTGATGTCCTGCCATGCCGAGCGCATGCCCACCATGAAATCCTTGCTGACATCCACCTGGCCAGCCGACATGTCTGCTATTTGCAGCAGCGCAGGTGAGCGCGACGAACCGCTTTGACCCGACCCTTGGGCCCAAACCGGAGCGACGGCTCCGATGGCAGTACTCGCCGCTGCGCCCAGCAGCTTTCTTCGATGGAGGGTTAGCGGCGACATCTGCAAGCTCGTAAAGTGATTTGGTAGGCACTGCGCACCAACTACGCTATTGAAAGCATAGCTGGTCCCGCAGTATTGACGGGCGCTACAGGCAGTTTTTACTCAAAAATTGCCTGGTGGCAGAGGCTTACTTTTTAGCTGGGGGAATGAGCACCGCATCAATGATGTGCACCACACCATTGGACGCCACAACGTCGGCCTGTGTCACCAGGCCACTCTCCACCGTCACCATGTCACCCGCTTTGGCCAACTCGATGGAGGCACCGTTGACTGTCTTGACCTTGCTGTTTTTGACATCTTTCGCCAGGCTCATGGCTGCCACCACATGGTAGGTCAGGACGTTTTTCAGCGCTGCCGGGTCTTTGGCCAGGGCATCCATCGTTTTGGCAGGCACGGCCTTGAAGGCCTCGTTGCTGGGCGCAAACACCGTGAAGGGGCCGGCACCTTTCAGCGTGTCCGACAACCCGCTGGACGTCAACAGCCCGTTCAGCGTGCTCAGCGAAGGATTCTTCGCGATGGTCTCAGACACACTGACCGGTGCAGACATGGTGGCGCACCCGGAAACAGCCGCGACCAGTACAGCGGTCAGGGCAAAACGGCGAGATTGAAAGAGCGTTGTAGCGATTGACATTGAGAGTTCTCCATGAAAAAACGCAACGTTAGGGGAAATATGTGACAAGACTGTGACAAAACGCCACTTCGCTGGGGTTGCGACAACTTGAGCTGGAAATTTCGCCTGTTGTCATATGCTTGTCACATTCGCTTCTTACATTGCAGTGGTTCCTCAACCAACCACTCAAGGGTTTTCAATGCAAATCACTTTCAAATTCACAGCGCTGTCGCTGGCAGCTCTCTCTGCTTTCTCTGTTTCCGGGGCCGTGAGCGCTCAGGAAATTACCGGCGCTGGCGCTTCGTTTCCGGCGCCGATTTATGCCAAGTGGGCCTCGGACTACAACAAGGCTACCGGGGTGAAAGTGAACTACCAGTCCATTGGCTCAGGCGGTGGCATCAAACAGATCGATTCCAAGACCGTAGACTTTGGTGCCTCTGATGCGCCGCTCACTGATGAAGTTCTCAAGAAGAAGGGTCAGATGCAGTTTCCCACCGTGATGGGTGGCGTGGTGCCTGTGATCAACGTGAAAGGGATTGAGCCCGGCCAGTTGAAGCTCAATGGCCAGGTATTGGGTGATATTTACCTGGGCAAGATTGCAAAGTGGAATGATCCCGCCATCAAGGCACTGAACCCTACCCTGGCGCTGCCGGATGCCGCCATTGCCCAGGTGCGCCGCGCCGACGGTTCTGGCACAACTTTTATTTTCACCAACTACCTGAGCAAAGTAAACGCTGAGTGGAAGACCAAGGTGGGTGAAGGCACGGCAGTGAATTGGCCCGTGGGTGCCGGTGGCAAGGGTAATGAAGGCGTTGCGGCCTTTGTGGCACGTTTGCCCAATTCCATGGGCTATGTGGAGTACTCGTACGTCAAGCAAAACAAGCTGAACTACGCCCTGATGCAGAACTCTGCCGGAGCCTTTGTCAAGCCCGATGATGACGCTTTCAAGGCTGCAGCCGCGGGTGCGGATTGGTCCAAGACCTTCTACCAGATTTTGACCAACCAGCCCGGTAAAGACTCCTGGCCCATCACTGGGGCTACCTTTATCCTGATGCACTTGAAACAGGACAAGCCAGCCAACGCGACAGAAACGCTCAAGTTCTTCAACTGGGCCTATGCCAACGGAGCAAAAGCCGCGGCTGACCTGGATTACGTGCCTATGCCTGCGCCCGTGATTGCAGCCATCCAGAAGTCTTGGGGCGAAATCAAGGACGGCGCTGGCAAGCCGGTTGCATTCAAGTAATTTAAGGCCGCCTTTCAGCGATCTCTGGAGAACATTCCCATGTCAACAACCGCCGCGCATGGGGATTTCCCATCGAGAATGGCCGCATCGGACGAACCACGTGCAGTGGCCAAGCCGCCTCCAGTCAAAAAGGCGCGCTCCGGCCCGATGGCGGACCGCATTTTTGGATGGTTGGCCAAGGGTGCGGCAGTCCTCACTTTGATGTTGCTGCTGGCCATATTGACGTCGTTGACGATCAGTGCCTGGCCGGCCATTGATAAATACGGGTTCGGGTTCCTCACGAGTACTGTGTGGGACCCGGTTCAGAATGACTATGGTGGCCTGGTCATGATCTACGGAACGATCAGCACCTCGCTCATAGCCCTGATCATTGCGGTACCCGTGAGCTTTGGTATCGCCCTGTTCCTGACTGAGTTGTCGCCGGCATGGCTCAAGCGACCACTCGGTACCGCCATCGAGTTGCTGGCTGCAGTGCCGTCGATTGTGTACGGCATGTGGGGCCTGCTGGTGTTTGGCCCGGTGCTGGCCACCTATGTGCAGCAGCCGCTACAAGCTGCATTGAAAGGGGTCCCGCTGCTCGAGACATTTGTGTCCGGTCCTCCGGTGGGCATTGGCATACTGTCTGCGGGGATCATCTTGGCGATCATGATCATCCCGTTCATTGCGGCGGTGATGCGTGATGTGTTCGAAGTGACACCGCCCCTCCTGAAAGAGTCGGCTTACGGTCTGGGTGCTACCACCTGGGAGGTTGTCTCCAAGGTGGTCTTGCCCTATACCAAAGCCGGTGTTATTGGCGGCATCATGCTGGGGCTGGGCCGCGCCATCGGCGAGACCATGGCGGTGACCTTTGTGATCGGCAACTTCAACCAGCTCGACTCGCTAAGCCTCTTCCAGGCGGCCAATAGCATTACCTCTGCTCTGGCCAATGAATTTGCTGAAGCGGGCGAAGGTCTGCACCAGGCCGCACTGATGTACCTGGGGCTGGTGTTGTTTTTCATTACCTTTGTCATCCTCTCCCTGTCCAAGGTGCTGCTGGCGCAACTGCGCAAAGGCGAAGGAGCGAAGACATGACAAATACGAATGCTGCCTACGCCGCGCGCACTGCCAAGTTTGCAAGCCGCAAGCGCGTGAACCAGTTGGCGACAACGCTTGCGTTGATGGCGATGGCGTTTGGCCTGTTCTGGTTGTTCTGGATTCTCTGGGAGACCATTCGTCTGGGATTTGAGGGAATGACTTTCGCAACCCTCACGCAAATGACTCCTCCCCCCAATGAGGAAGGCGGGCTTGCCAACGCAATATATGGTTCGCTGCTCATGGTGATTCTGGCAACCTGTGTTGGCACACCCATCGGGGTTATGGCTGGAATCTATCTTGCGGAGTTCGAGACCAAGGGTGTGCTGGCTTCACTGACACGCTTTGTCAACGACATCCTATTGTCGGCACCGTCCATCGTCATCGGGCTCTTTGTGTATGCCGTGGTGGTGTCGCGCTTCAAGTCCTTTTCGGGATATGCCGGCATCATTGCTCTGGCGCTGATTGTGATTCCGGTGGTAATTCGCACCACGGAGAACATGCTCCAGCTCGTGCCGGCGGGGTTGCGGGAAGCGGCCTACGCGCTGGGTTCGCCCAAGTGGAAGGTAATACTCAGCATTACCCTCAAAGCGGCGCGTGCCGGCGTGATTACCGGTGTGCTGCTGGCCGTGGCGCGCATTGCAGGAGAGACAGCACCCCTGCTGTTTACTTCCTTGAGCAACCAGTTCTGGACCAGCAGCCTGAGTGAGCCCATGGCAAGCCTGCCGGTCACAATCTTCAAGTTTGCCATGAGCCCCTATGAAAACTGGCAAAAACTGGCCTGGGCTGGCGTCTTCCTGATCACCGTTGCAGTGCTGGCTCTCAACATTCTGGCGCGCGTCCTGACCAGAAACAGGCTCTGACACATCGCACATCCAAATTCCATGAAGGTAAGTTATGAACTCTGTTGTCGAAGCACCTGAGAAAACCAAGATCAAGATTGAAAATCTTGACTTCTACTACGGCAAATTTCATGCGCTGAAGTCGATCAATCTGTCGATTCCGGAACGCAGGGTCACCGCATTCATCGGTCCCTCGGGTTGTGGCAAATCAACGCTGTTGCGGGTATTGAACCGCATGTTTGAGCTCTATCCCGAGCAGCGCGCCAAGGGCAAAGTGTTGCTCGATGGTGAAGACCTTCTTACCAGGAAAGAGGATGTCGCGCTGTTGCGCGCCAAAGTGGGCATGGTCTTTCAGAAGCCAACGCCTTTCCCCATGTCTATCTTTGACAACATTGCCTTTGGGGTCAAATTGTTTGAGTCACTGAACTCGACCGATATGGAGGAGCGCGTGGAATGGGCGCTACGCAAGGCAGCGCTCTGGGGTGAGGTAAAAGACAAGCTGGCCCAAAACGGCGCCAGTCTCTCGGGCGGGCAGCAGCAGCGCTTGTGCATTGCGCGCGGCATTGCCATCAAGCCAGAGGTACTGCTCCTCGATGAACCTTGCTCTGCCCTCGATCCCATCTCCACTGCAAAAGTCGAGGAACTGATCGTGGAATTGAAGGAAGACTACACCGTGGTTATCGTCACCCACAACATGCAACAGGCCGCCCGATGTAGTGACTACACCGCCTATATGTACCTGGGTGACTTGGTGGAGTTTGGAACAACAGAACAAATGTTTTTCAAGCCTACCCGCAAGGAAACGGAAGACTACATCACGGGACGCTTCGGCTAAAGGAGACACCATGCCAGACAAACACTTATCCTCTCAATTCGACAGCGAGCTGACTTCGGTATCTGCCAAAGTACTGGAGCTTGGTGGCCTGGTCGAATCCCAGATTCGCCAGGCTATCGTCGCGCTCTCTCAATTCAGTATGGAGGCAGCGGACCATGTGACGGACGAAGAGCACCGTGTCAATGCGATGGAGATCGAGATTGATCATGAGTTGTCGTCCATCATTGCAAGACGTCAGCCAACGGCCAGGGATTTGCGACTCTTGATTGCCATCTCCAAGACCACCGCCAATCTGGAGCGCGTAGGTGACGAAGCAGAAAAAATGGCGCGCATGGTGCGCTCGATCATTCAAAGTGGCGCGCCGCGGTCTTTGCCATCACTGGAACTGCGCGTGGCGGCGGACCTTGCCTCGGCACTCCTCAACAAGGCACTCGATGCTTTCGCCCGGCTCGATGTAGCTGCTGCGGTATCCATTATGAAAGAGGATGACCTCATCGATCAGGAGTTTGATGGCTTCGTACGCAAGCTCATCACCTACATGATGGAAGACCCGCGCATGATTTCACCCAGTCTGGACCTGCTGTTTTTGGCCAAGGCCATTGAGCGCATTGGGGACCACGCGAAGAACATCGCGGAATTCATCATCTACGTCGTCAAGGGCGAAGATGTTCGCCATACGACCCGTGACAGGCTGGAGTCTGTGCTGAAATGAGGATCATCCCTTCGGTGCTGGTCGTGGAAGATGAGGCGGCAATCGCAGAACTCATCATCGTCAACATGAAGCACAACGGATTTCGGGCTATCTGGGCTATGGACAGCCAAGGGGCGCAGCGAGAGATAGATGCGGCGGTGCCTGACCTCATCCTGCTCGACTGGATGCTGCCCGGTGAGAGCGGGTTGGCGCTCGCCAAGCGTTGGCGCGCCGATGCACGGACCAAGTCAGTGCCGTTGATCATGTTGACCGCCCGCGGTGACGAAGCGGACAGGGTAGCCGGCCTGGACGCTGGTGCAGACGACTACATCGCCAAGCCTTTCTCGACCAAGGAGTTGTTGGCGCGGGTTCGTGCCGTGTTGAGGCGCAGGGCCCCGGAGCCTATTGGCAAAGCGATTTCGATCGGCGGGCTCAGTCTGGACCCTGAAACCTATCGGGTGACGTTCAATGAGCAGTCACTGAAATTAGGTCCCACAGAGTTCAAGCTGTTGTATTACTTTATGGGACATTCGGAGCGCGTGCACAGTCGCGGCCAGCTACTCGACCAGGTCTGGGGCGACCATGTGTACATTGAGGAGCGTACCGTCGATGTGCATGTCAAGCGCTTGCGCGAGTCCATCGGCAGGGCAGGCGTCATGCTGGAAACGGTGAGGGGTGCGGGTTATCGTTTCACTGCCAATCCCCATGTAGCCGTTTCGATGTCTGATTGAGCGAATGTTTCCTTGAGCTGATGGCATGTTCTGGCGGCTCTTGACGTTTTTCACCGGCCAAGCCGCCGGAGCTTCTTTAGGTTGGTGGATGACGCTGGAGAGCGACGCGTTAGCAGGTGCCTTGCTGGGTGCTTTGCTGGTAGGTTATGTGTGGCTCATCCTCGATATGACGCGGGGTGTGCGCATGTTGCGCTGGCTGCGTGCGGACACCGAGCGCGATGTGGCGCTGGGCAGCGGTCTTTGGGGAGAGGCATCCGAGCGAATACGTCGTTTGGTAAGGGCACGAGACAAGCTGGTCTATCAGAGCGAGGGCAGGTTGCATGATTTTCTTGCCGCGTTGCAGGCATCGCCCAATGGCGTGGTATTGCTGAACGACCAAGGTCAGATCGAATGGCTCAATCGCACGGCGTGTGATCACTTCGGACTGGATGCGCGTCGTGACGTGATGCAACACCTGGGCAATTTGGTGCGCGATCCGGCCTTTGCAACCTATCTGGCCGCAAAGGATTTTCGAGAGGAAGTCACAATTCCCGCACGCCAAAGTGGTACTTCCAAACCGCTGAAATTGTCCGTGCAGCTACACCCCTACGGGGAAGGCCGAAGCTTGCTGTTGTCCCGCGACGTTACTGCACTGGAACAAGCAGATGCCATGCGGCGTGACTTTGTTGCCAATGTCTCCCATGAAATTCGTACCCCGCTGACCGTGCTTGCCGGATTTGTTGAGACCATGCAGACCCTGGATCTAACGGAGGACGAGCGCGGGCGTTACCTGGAACTCATGGCGCAACAGGCACAGCGCATGCAAACATTGGTCAATGACCTGCTGACCCTGTCGCGACTTGAAGGCAGCCCTCCTCCACCTTCCAATGAGTGGATCGATGTAGGTCCGCTTTTGCTGCAGTGTGAACAGGACGGACAGGCGTTAGCCAGCTTGCTTTGGAACCGGGCGCATAACTTGCACTTTGACATCGTTGGAGTCGGCGCGATAGCCGGTGCTTCCAACGAACTCTACAGCGCCTTGTTCAATCTGGTGAGCAACGCCATCCGCTACACACCGGTTCAGCAGCGTATTGACGTCGTATTTCGCCTTCTGCCTGGTGGGACAGCAGAATTTTCGGTGATAGACAGCGGTTCTGGCATCGCCCCGGAGCACCTGCCGCGGTTAACCGAGCGCTTCTACCGCGTCGACAGAAGCCGCTCTCGCGAGACCGGGGGTACGGGGCTGGGGCTTGCCATCGTCAAACATGTGGCGCAGCGCCACGGAGCAGAGTTGACCATCGAGAGCGTTCCAGGAAAGGGATCGACCTTTCGCATCGTCTTTCCTGCCAACAGGGTGCATCCGATCCTGCAACAACTTGTTTAGCCAAGAAACGGGTATGCCGGTTCAATGGCGGTTCGCACGCGGTACATCGGTTCTATTGGTGAGTTTTTTTGGTGGCCGTTTTTCAAAGTGTCGCAGTGCCGCATAGGTTGCTGCACCGAGGCCTACCGCTGCAACAGAGAAAGCCGCGTACGCCAGCGGCCATGACATTCCCTGGGTCATCATGGAAAACTCCGACATGCCGCCCATGCCTGCCAGAATGTTGATGGGCATGAAGACCACACCAAATACCGTCAGTTTGTTGATGCGCTTGTTCTGGTTGATGTTGATGAAGCCGATCGTGGCGTCCATCAGAAAGTTGATCTTGTCGAATAAAAACGCGGTGTGGCTATTGAGGGAGTCGATATTGCTCAGGATCTGCCTTGCGTCTTCCAACTGGTCCATTGAAAGCAGTTTGCTGCGCATCAGGAAGTGAATCGCCCGCTGCGTGTCCAGGATATTGCTACGAATGCGGCCGTTGAGGTCTTCTTCCTCTGCAATGTCTCCCAAGATTGCTGCCGCCTCGCTGTCACTCATGGTTTCGCTCAGTACCTGCTTGCCGACCTTGCCGAGGGTTCCATAAATGTCTTCCAATGAGTCGGCGGAATACTCCACGTCCGAGCCGTAAAGGTCAATCATTAGATCGAAACTGTCAGATACAAAACCGGGCTGGGTTTGAGCCCGACGCCGCTGTAGTCTAAACACCGGGAGTTCCTCACTTCGCAAAGTGAAAAGTGTCCCCTGATGGACGATGAACGAGACCGGAACGCTGCGCGAATTTCCTTCGCGATCCAACAAAAAATTTGAGTGCAGGTGAATATCTCCACCTTCTTCGATTTGGAACCTGGTGCTAACTTCCAACTGCGTTGAATCACTGGGGTCTGGAAGCGCAACACCGAAGTGCGCCCCAACATAGGCGCGCTCAGACTTCGTGGAGTTCAAAAGGTCAATCCAGATGGGAGTGACACCGTCAAGATCCTTGCGATTCGAAATAGAAATTTGCCGCAGCCGGCCCTCCACCAACTCGAAGGCGTTCATCTGGCTATCTTCAAAGGCAGGAGCCCTGCTGCCAACCAGCTGCTCTCGCCGTGCGTCCGACACCTCCCAGAGGATTTCGTTTTCTCGTTCCTCGGGAACCTGACTCCAGAGAATTGTGGCATCTTCGATCGAGAGGGACTCCAGAATGGTGCTGATTTCTTCGGTCCCAAGCTGCACCAAATAGTTGTGGAGTTCGGCAAGGTGCTGGCGATGCAGGAGTGTCTGTACGACCTCCTCGCGCTGGGAATTACCCCCACCCGAAATATTTTCGGCCAACCGCTGGCGCGACAGCATGTCTACGACTTTTTCTAGTTGTTTAGACATGGGGCATCTTGAGTTTTGGGTCTGCCATGGGCTTGCAAACAGTCTAGATTCAGTAGATGACAGAGTCGTGACAGTGAAACGGCGTTTTGTGGCAGGTCTGCTGTCCGATTTGTGAACACTCCATGGCGTTGGGTCAGCGCCCTGTCACGCTAATGACACAGGTTGCCAATAAAGTCGGGCTGAACCGAGACCTATGCCATGGAGACCCAACGTCTGACGCTTGCCATTCGAACTATTCGAGTGTTGCTACATATTGCATACGGGCTGGCATTGGGTTTTGTTTTCCCGGCTTTTGGTGGAGCCAGGCAACTGAGAATCATGCAGAGCTGGTCCCGGCAGTTGCTCAGCATCCTGAATGTTCACATGCGCGTCCATGCCCAGCACGGTCTGGAGCACAGCGCGGGGCAGCTCATAGTCGCCAATCACATTTCCTGGCTCGACATCTTCGTCATCAATGCCATTACGCCCGCCCGTTTTGTTGCCAAGTCTGAAGTTGCTGCCTGGCCTCTGATTGGCTGGATGGTACGTCGCTCAGGAACCCTGTTTATCCGGCGCGAATACCGACGCGATACTTCGCGAGCCAACCAAATGGTCACCAACTGTCTGCGTGGTGGTGAGCGTGTAGCAGTGTTTCCGCAGGGTACCTCGACCAACGGAGCGGAGCCTGTTCACTTTCATTCGGCCATGGTTCAGACCGCCATTGATGCGCAGTGCATGGTTCAGCCGCTGCATATTCGCTACCTCGATGTCGCGGGACGAGCTCTCACCGAAGTTGCGTTCACGGGCGATATGACGTTTGCCGCCTCGCTGTGGCAGATACTCTGCGTGCCACGCTTTAGCGTCGCAGTTACCTATTTGCCGAAGCTCGATTGCATTGGATCCACCCGCCGCAAAATTGCACGAGCGGCGCAGACGGCCGTCAATGCAATCGACGCAGCACAAGCAGCGTGATGTCATCCGCCTGCGGGTGGGACTGGGCGAACGCGTCCACGCGTTCCACAATGGACGATACCATTGCATTCGCCGAACCATGGCTCTGCGCAAAACAATCGATCAATGCAGCTTCACCGAACTGGTCAAGTCGTGCATTCTCAGCTTCAGTGACCCCATCGGTGTACATCAGAAGCAGGCTACCTTTTGGAAATGCCTGTACGCCGGACCGGTACAAAATGCCTGGAACCATTCCAGCAACGGGATTGCGAGGCGACTCAATCAAACCAAGTGGCTCTGCAGGGAGCCTCACCATAGGCGGGTTATGCCCGGCATTGACATAGCGGATCTGGTCTGCTTCGAGATCAACGATCGCAAGAAAAATCGACACGAACAGGTGCTCGGAGTTCATCTTGCACAGCTGGTCGTTTCCTCGGGACACGATGTCAGCCAATTGAACTTGCTCGATGCGTTTTTCCTGAATGGCCATGCTGCGCAACATCGCCAGCGTCTGTGCCATGAACAGGGCAGCAGGCATGCCTTTGTTGCAGACGTCTCCGATTGCCACAAGGTATCGATGTGTATCCAGCGGAATCACATCGTAGAAGTCACCTCCCACTTGCCGGGCTGCACGCATGAGGCCGTAGCAATCCAATCGTGGTTCGTCCCCAAGAAGAGGGTTGGGAGGAAGCATGCTGGTCTGAATGCGGTGCGCAAAATCGAGTTCCCGTTGCAGCGCCTTCAATTCGGTTTCAAGGCGCACGCGTTCGCTGATGCGCTGGTTGCTTCGACGCATGCGTTCGGCAAGAACCTTGATCAGATTGCGCCCAACGTTTGGAATGATCAGCAACTGCTCGACGAAAGTCTGTTCATCGATTTCGAGCAGAGTGCACGGGCTGGCGGCAACAACCCACGCAGTAGAAAGCTTTCCGTCGGCAGCGGAAACTTCGCCAACGCACTCACCGCGCGGAATGTCCAGGAAGTCATCCGAATGCGGACCATCAAAATGAACTCTGAGTGAGCCCTCGATGACCAACCAAACGCGCTGACTGTGCTGACCTGCCGCCAGGATCAGCTCACCGGCATTGCAATGCACCACCTTGCAGCTTGCCACGATGCGCTCAAGCTCGTGGTATGCAACGTTTTGAAACAGTTCGGTTCGGGAAATAAACCCCAAAGTGCGCCGGTCCTCTTGCTCGCGCTGGTCTGCGGCCACCTCCATACTGTCAGATCGCTGCAGCGGAAAATCCTGCGCGCGCGTTTGACGTCGTTCAGCCTGACGCGAGTGGGTTAAGGGAGCACCAAAGCGAACGGTGAGCTTGTTTCTGTCACCCAAGCGCTGGTATTCACACGCATCAGCAAACTGCCGCACCAGATGAATCCCAAAACCTCCATTCGGACCATCTTCCAGCGTTGTCCGTTGTGCTGGAGGTTGTTGTTGCAAAGGATTGAACGGTGGTCCCATGTCCTCAATGCAGAATTCGACACGAACACTGCTACACCTGAATTCCAGAAAGATCTCACCACTGCCGCCAGCGTAGCCATAGTCAACAACGTTGGACGCAAGCTCGACTACGCACAGGTCAAGGCCATCGATCCAATCCTGACGAACACCATGTTGCTCTGCAAGCGTACGTATCCAGACACTCGCTTCCCCCGCAGCCGCAGGGCTACTATCAAGTGTCAGCCTATGGCGGTGTTCCGCCTCCAAAACTCAGACTCCTGCAAAAGCTGCAGTGGCAGCTTCGACGGAGTCATACAGAGGAATGAGTTGGTCAATGCCAGCCATGACCAGCACCTTCTGCACAATGGGCTGTGCCACAGCCAGAACCAGTTTCCCGCCACGTCCCTGTTGTCCTCTGGCGGCAGACATCAAAGTGCGGATACCAATCGATGCCAAGAATGTCACCCCGGACAGGTCCACAATGATGTTGGCCTTTCGCGTTGTAGTGATGAAACCAAACCGATCATCAATAGCCCGCGACCCATCGATGTCCAGTCGCCCTTCAAGAGTGACATGAATCAGTCCCGGGGAAACTTCTGTAGATTCAACTTTCATCGTGTGGTCCGTTCAATACACAGATTGCCAATTGCTGCTGTGCTTCACAAATCATTCTATGCAGATCACATGTCAGTAATGTGACAAGGTGATGAGTGGCACTGGCGAGACTCTCCGCAGCGGAATGCGGCGGTGTTGCGGCCAGAAAACTGCATCACGCCCTGCTTCCCGCACGCTCCATGGCCACTTCGGATCGCTGAAATCCGAGTTTTTCGTAGAACACAGCAACGCCGGTTCGACCTGCCCGAAGTACCCAGGTCATCTTGTCATTCTCACCCATGGCTGCTTGCACAAGTGCGGTACCGATGCCCTTTCCTCGGTGTGTCTCAGCAACCACGACCATGGAGATGTAGCCGTTGAACAGGCCATCCGTCAATGCCCGAAGAAATCCGACAACTTCATCACCTTCAACAGCGGCCAATGTAATTTGGGATTTCTCCAGGAGGTGTCTGAAGGCTTCCGGGTCAGCGACCCGGGTACCCCAGCCGTTGGTGGCCAGCAGTAGCCTTGCCTGCTCAATTTCTTCTGAAAGAATGGGGCGAATGATCATCGGGTCTCCTGATGAGAAGTTTCTCCACACGGCAGCAAGGGGTGGGTATTTGCTGCATGAAATTGGCTTAATCTACCGCATGACTTCGCTGTTTCGGTTGGCAGTTCAAATTTAGAGACAATCGCCCTTCAACGTTAGGAACGAACCATGTCTCAGTACAGCGCTGAAATCTCCTGGAGCCGCGACGGCCAGGACTTCCTGAGCAATCGTTACAGCCGCAGGCATCTCCTTCGCTTTGATGGTGGAGCTGAGGTAGCGGGCTCGAGCTCCCCGCATATTGTCCCGGTGCCCTACTCCGATGCGTCAGCGGTCGACCCGGAGGAGGCTTTTGTGGCTTCACTCTCGAGTTGCCACATGCTGTGGTTTCTCTCCATTGCTGCCAAACGAAAGTTTTGCGTTGATTCCTATACCGACAATGCGGTCGGAGTCATGGAAAAGAATGCCCGGGGGAAACTGGCGATGACGTTGGTCACCTTGCACCCGCACGTTACCTGCTCTGGGGTTAATGTGCCCACAAAGGCGCAAATCGAAGAACTCCACCATCAGGCGCACGAGGAGTGCTTTATCGCAAATTCGGTGACGACGGCAGTGCGCTGTGAACCGGTTTTTGATGGCGGGTAGTGCGATTCCCGGATTACAGGAGCCGAGTTCAGTTTACCCGGGTGCACGAAACTTCGGCTTAAGTCACTTCAACCTTATCTGGTCCCTGCAGCCCAGGAGGCGCTCCAGAGTCCGCATGTTGCGCAGCGACTCTTCCAGGCCAAGCGCCGGTGCATGGTGTCCCAGGATGGCCTCTGAAAAATCGTTGATCTCCGCTGCGTACCGGTCCGATGCGGCGACCTCGATGAACTCACTGCCATTGCGCGTTACCACTTGGAGTTGTCCTGCGTCGTCCAGAAAAGTGTCGGGGACCAGTAGCAGACCATTGGTGCCGACAATCTCGCTGTGCATACGTCCGAAGGCGTTAAATCCGCAATGCAGTGAAGCCAGCAATCCACCGGGGTAACGCATGACGGCAGAAAGATTGACGTCAACGCCTTTTGCCATCTCGCACTCGACGGCGATCGACACAGGCTCGTCCTCGGTGACCATTCCGATCAAATTGAGGGGGTAGCAGCCGACGTCGTAGAGTGCGCCTCCTCCAAGCGCTGCGTTTTCTTTGATGGTGTTCTCACGATCCAGAAAAAACCGGAATGTCGAGTTGATGCTGCGAATCTCTCCCAGCGCTCCCCTGTCCAGCACGGCGCGAACTTTTTTTGTCCGATCGGTGTAGCGGTACATGAAGGCTTCCATCAACAGGACACCACATTCCCGAGCAACGTTGGCCATTTCTTGCGCCTCACGTGCGTTGAGGGCCAGCGGTTTCTCGCACAGCACATGTTTGCCCTTGCGCATGGCCTTGATCGCCCATTCGCAATGCATGGAGTTGGGCAGTGGCAGATAGATGGCATTTACCAGAGGGTCGTCGATGAGGGACTCGTATGAAGAGTACGCCGTGAACTCGCCGAACAGTCCCCGGAATTCGGCAAGTTTGCTCTGGTCACGCGATGCGACCGCCTGTAGCGTGGCGTGTGTGCAGCGCTGCATGGCTGGAATAACCTGCAGACGCGCAATGCGTGCGCAACCCAGGATGCCCCAACGAATCTTCTGTGCCATGCGGCCCCTTCTTGTTGCAGCACTCAATCGATGCTGAGGCACACTTGCAAACTACGCAGCATCCGCCGCCGATGCATTCTGGGCATCAGCTTCCTTGGCCGCTTTGCACGATGGTGAACAAACCGCTTGCGACTTTCCAAGAATTTTCTTGGTAGTCATGCTTGTTCTGGGTCTGTGTTTCCCACACAGGAAACATGACATCGTCGATGTGCCAAAAGATACGACTTCGCTAAAGGGTGAGCCCTTTACCTTGGATTGATAACGCAATCCGTCGCCAAGGATTCGGGTTTTAGTAGCAGGTTTGGACATGGTCGATTGTAGTTTGGCGTTCGTGCCTGGGTACCGTACTGGTATTACAAGCTTAACGTGCTAGAACTTACCACCCTTTTGGACAATGTCATCGTAGGCCATCAGCAGTGCGGGGGCAGGCTTGACGGGTGGCACGGGCTTGAGGTCGCCCTTGATGGCACCCATACGAACCATCTCGTTGTAAACCAGCAATTGGTAGCGTGCGTTGTAGTAAGGCGTTGCGCTATGGTAAGAGGCAACGCCAGCCCACGTCTGTCCGTGCTTCTCGATTTTTCGACGCAGGTACCACGCAGCCACATACGTGGAAACGCAATCGTCCTTGAGCATTTCTTCGTCGATTCCATACCGGGCCAATTCCGGTAGGTTCACGGAGTTGATACCAGCGATACCATGATCCACGCTGCCATTGTCATTGGGCACGCCGAATGATGCGCTCAAGCCGGACTCAATTCTTAGAATCGCGAGCAGGACGCTTGCGTTCACCCGGTGATAGTCAGCGGCGGGTTTTACACACCGATCACTTCCCCCGTGGGTGGATTGACCGGGGCCGACTACGGTCGTGACACGCAACGGACCCGCGAATGCGGAGACCGAAAAACCGAGAACTGCAGCGACCTTCCAGAGAGACAACATCATGCGTAACGTGGCTATTCAGCCATTTTGGCATGTGTTGCGGGTCCGTGCCGATGGAGCGCTGTACCGCGTGTCAATCACACCTTTGCTGACGACCTGCGCACCAAGAGCGCCTGACCAGGCTACAGGTTCGACACGGCGCAAGCCTACTTCTTGGGTGCCAGAGACTTGTTCAGAATCTCGAGCACGGCGTGAAGGTCTTCGATGGGTACCTGGCCGGGTGCTGAGGATGCCGCACCCACCGCGAAACTCATGGCTGAGCCACAGGTCCAGCCAAACAGGCGGGTAAGCGAACCATAAGCGCCCATCGACATGCTGATAAGGGGAATGTCCAGCTTCTGGCTGGATGCAAGCGTGGCCGACAGCACTGTCAGCACATCTTCCAGTCGCTGCGGCATCACCGCCACCTTGGCAATGTCGCCGCCCAGGTTTTGTGCCAATTCAAATTTGTCACACAGCTCCTGGCAGGAGGGTGTAGCTTGAAAATTGTGGAACGACAACACCAGTTGGATGCCATTGGCTTTCGATATAGCCCGAACCTGCGCAATATGGGCGGCGTCGTTGACCATCTCGTAGTCGATCAGTTCGATGGTGCGGCTTTCCATCACGGCGGCGTACATGGCCAGCACAGCTGCTTCGTCGAGCGCAATCTTCTCGCCGCCTTCACGGCTCGAGCGGCGCGTGAATAGTACCGGTATGCCGCCTGCAGCGTTGCGGATGTCGGTTGCCAGAGCAACCACGTCAGCATGGTTGCCAATGCCGTCAAAGAAATCGACTCGCCACTCCAGCAGGTCCGGTTTCTTCGGCGTCACCTGGCGTACCTCGGCCAGCACCGCGTCACGTGTGCACCCCACCAATGGGGTGCAGACGATGGGCAGCTTCGCAGTGGCGGCAGTCTGGCCGGGAAGTACGATGGGTTTGCCTGCGTGCATGGTAGTTTCTCCGAAAGTCATTGGTTCCGAATTTAGCAGGCACGGCACAATGGCTGATTCCACGGAGCCGCACCCATGAGCCTTGCCCATTTGCTTGTACGCCAGGCGCGCTTGAACCCACAGCGCCCTGCCATCTTCAACGGAACCATGCTGCACGCCACCGCCGGGCAATGGGCAGCCCGCAGCGCCGGTCTGGCGCAGCGATTGCGCGATGCTGGCCTGATGCAGGGTGACCGCATTCTGCTGTTCATGCGCAACCACCCGCGTTACCTGGAGGTGATGTGGGCGGCTTGGTGGGCCGGGCTGGTGGTGGTACCGGTGAACGCCAAGCTGCATACGCGCGAGGCCGAGTGGATCGTGGCCAACTCCGGCGCGCGTTGGGGTTTTGTTACTGCGGATGTGGCCAGCGAACCTTTGGCCGGGCTGGAGCAGCAGATCGACATCGAGAGTGCCGCAGCGGATGCCCTCTTTGCTCCGGTGCCTGATGCATTTGCGGTGCCGCCCGCGCAGCGTGAGCTCGGCGACGTGGCGTGGCTGTTTTACACCAGTGGCACCACCGGTCGCCCCAAGGGCGTAATGCTCACCCACCGCAACCTCATGACCATGGGCTTGACCTACGCGGTCGATGTCGACCCGATTGCTGCTCACGATGCCATGGTGTACGCCGCGCCGATGTCGCACGGTGCAGGCATCTACGCCATCCCGCACCTGATGGCCGGTGCGAGGCACGTGGTACCCGCCTCGGGTGGCGTCGAGCCCGCGGAGCTGTTTGAACTCGGCCGCACCCTGGGGCCGCTGTCGACCTTTGCCGCCCCCACCATTGTCAAACGCCTGGTGGACTATGCGCAAGCATCCGGGATATCGGCCGACCAGTGCGCCGCTTCGTTCAAGACCATCGTGTATGGCGGAGCACCGATGTACGTGACCGATATCGAGCGCGCCCTGCGGGTGATGGGTCCGCGCTTTGTGCAGATTTACGGCCAAGGCGAGACACCCATGGTGGGCACAGCGCTATCGCGCGCGCACCTCTCCGACACGGCCCACCCGCGCTATCTGGAGCGCATTGCCTCTGTGGGTGTGGCGCAGACGCCGGTGCAGATTCGCATTGCCAGCGCCACGGGTGAGGAACTGCCCCTGGGCGAGATAGGTGAAGTGCTGGTGCGTGGCGACAGTGTCATGGCGGGCTACTGGGGCAATGTGGAAGCCAGCGCTGCCGCGCTACGCGATGGCTGGCTCTACACAGGCGATGTCGGGTGCCTCGATGCCGACGGCTTTCTGACCCTCAAGGACCGTAGCAAAGACCTCATCATCAGCGGTGGCTCCAATATCTACCCGCGTGAAGTGGAGGAAGCTTTGTTGACTGCACCCGGTGTCGTTGAGGTTGCGGTGGTGGGCGCTTTTGATGCCGAGTGGGGCGAAGTGGTGGTGGCCTTCATCGTTGCCAATCCGAAATTGTCTGTTACCGCTGCCGATCTGGATGCGCATTGCCTGCACCAGATCGCACGCTTCAAGCGACCCAAGCGCTATGTATTCGTGGACGAACTTCCCAAGAACAACTATGGCAAAGTGCTCAAGACCGCACTGCGCGAGCGTCTGCAACAGGAGGTGCTCAAGTCATGAGGAAGGCGACCACTCCCAAGCAGCCCGACAGGGTCGACTTTGAACAAGCCCATGACGCCCTGCAGGCGCTTCCCAATCCGGAGAAAGCCCGCTTCCTGGCGGGCTACTTCAAGACCGGCAAAGGCCAGTACGGCGAAGGCGACCAGTTTCTTGGCATTGTGGTGCCAAACGTGCGCACACTGGCAAAGCGTTTCAGGCATCTCCCGCTGCCGGACTGCCGCAAACTGCTGGCGTCACCCTACAACGAGGCTCGGTTGCTCGCACTGCTGGTGCTGGTGCAACACTACGCCCGGGGCGATGACGCGATGCGGGACGCCGTCTATGCGCTGTTTCTCAAGCAACGGCATCGCGTCAACAACTGGAACCTGGTAGACAGTGCAGCGCCCTTCATCGCCGGGCCCCACTTGCTGCAGCGTGACCGTACCGTGCTGTACGAGCTGCTGGCGTCCAAATCACTGTGGGACCGGCGCATCGCGATCCTGTCCACCTTTGCCTTCATTCGCAACAACGACTTCACCGAGACATTGCAACTGGTCGAGAAGTCATTGAGCGACAAGCATGACCTGATGCACAAGGCCTGCGGCTGGATGCTGCGCGAAGTGGGTAACCGCAACACGGCGGTGCTGGAAGCCTTCCTGGCCCGGCATCACGCCGCCATGCCCCGCACCATGCTGCGATACGCCATCGAGAAGTTCGATCAGGACAAGCGGCGGGCAATGCTCGCTGGAAGCTTCTGGGAAAAGGCTTCGCTACAAAATAAGTAGCGTGTTACGCAAGTCTGACGCGCGCTAAGACCGAATTGCGGCCCGGTTTCCAGCAACGTTACTGTGGGGTGATGGAACCGTACTCGCCCTTCAGGGCGGAGGTAACGGCCGCCGGCTCTCGTCGTGCGCCAGCGTACAGACCCCTACAGGCGCTGGCTGAATCATGGATGCCTCAACCCACCTGGAGGCAACGATGAAACTTCACCCGCTTGCGCAGGGCTTGTTGCTTAGCCTTCCCCTGACTCGCTCTGCAGTCGTCAGCACTCAGGACACCTTCAGCATCATTGGCTGGAGGCTTGACCGGGGGGTTAACGGACGGTACTGACCCGCAACATAACTCACCAGGTTCTGGTGCAGGCCTGGTGAGCAGTTGGAAGTACACGACTGCACCTCATCAACAGGAACACTCATGAAAAACTACCAACGCAGGACAGCCCTGGTTCTCACCGCCATCGCGCTCGCCGCCAGTACCCTCGTCGCCTCATGTGGTGGCAGTGACAGTACCACCGCCACCGACACCGACACCGACACCGACACCAGTGTGGTCGTGCCCGCAGTGATCTCGATCAAAATCACGACCGGTGATATGGCTGCCACTGATCCTGCTCTGCTCAAGGTCACCAGTGATCTGGCCATCACCGCCGGTGCGCTGGTGCAGGCTATCCTCGCTGTGAATACCTTTGCGTTCACCGACATCAAAACAACCGATTTCGCCACATACCTGCAACGCAAGGCCAGCGCCAACCAGGCGCTTGGCATCCTGAACGTGTACGCGCAGCAGACTGAACAGAGCGCGAATGCCATGGTGGCCACCGCCGCGAGGCCAGCGGTGCTGGTGTCGCCACACGCCAGCCTGACTGCGGCGACAGATGCGGTCTCACCCCAGGAGGTTCTGGCGGTGCTCAACAGTTCCAAGTCCCGGTGGCCCATCATCACGCTGATGCAGCAATACCAGGTGAGCGCAAAGCGCGCCCAGCTGATTCTGAACAACGCCATGAACGGGCTGACCAGTGAGGCCTATCTGGACCAGGCTGCTATCGAAACCCAGCGCATCACCCAGGCAGCGCTGGTCAGGGATGCCTCGGGCCTGGTCGTGACGGTCGGAAGCACACTGCTCACAGCGGGTGCCGCCGGTGGCGTAATGACGGTGTTCGAAACCGGCTCAGCGCTCATCAGCACCGCAGATGCAGTGATCAAGGTGACCAAAAGCGGTGCCGAACTGGCCATAGGACGCGATGGCGCCCTTGATGACGTGTTTGAAAAATCAACCCTGGTGCGCACCATTGCCGGCGTGAGTGAAGTGGTGTCCATCAATGGCCTGTTTAGCAAATCACTTACCTTGCTTGACACGACCAACAAGCTCACCTATGTCACGGGCAAGGTGAGCGAGTTGTTTCAGGAGAACAAGGTGTCGTTTGGTGCCGAAACCCTGACCCTCACCAAGTTCGATGAAGATTTCAAGACTGCCTACTTGGCGCGTGTGAAGGCGTTGAATTACCCCTATACCTATCCGGGCAGCTATGTCGATGCCGACAACAAGCCGGTGGTGGTAAGCGCCACCCAGTTGCCTCAAGTGGTACTCGACGCGCTGGACAAGCTGCCGATTGAGTCGCAGCTGGCCATCGTGCAGCAAATCTTGCCCGACACGCCCGATGTGCCAATCATGAACGGCGGCATCTCACTGGTGGCTGAGCGTCAGTCGGCTGATGAATCGTCCGTGACCTATAGCGTCAGTGCCACGCTGCAAGACATCAAGGCACTGACCAGCGTGGTTTTGGGGGTCACCAACGCATCGGTGGTGGGGGCCAGCAAATCGCTCTCAGGCAACGGCACGCTGACCTGGTCGGTGACCGTATTGGGGCAAAGCGGGACGGTGACGGTGACGCGGGGCGACACCGGTGCCAGCGTATCGACGAGCCTGGCGGGTGTGATGATGAATTTTGATGGCACTTACCGCGGCGTAGCTGTAACCGACAAAACGACGTCCAGCTTTTTCTGCTGGGACTCGACCCCGGTGAGCGTGACCGTGGCAGGCTCGGTGCTCAGTGGTGATGTGATTGGGTCTTTGACCGGAAATTCCGTCTCTGGCACCTACCCTTCTCAAGGCCTGACCTTCACCGGCCGCATCAGCGGCAACACCATGAGCGGCACCTGGGACGACCCAGCGGGGGGCTGCAACGGGACTTTTTCGATAAGCAAGTAGTCCCTTTTACGCAGTGTCTGCGGGGTTGACTGGCTTGTCTGGATCATAAAACCGCACCACATTGCGCCCGGCATCTTTGGCTTGGTACATGGCCGCATCGGCCCACTTCATCAGGTCGACCTGACTGGACAGGTGGTTGACGAACAGCGCCACGCCGATGCTGGCACTGCAATGGTGCTCCAACGTGGTGAGTTGTCCGCCCGGCTGCGTCATCGTCAGCAGGTAGGGCGCTGCCAGTGCACCGCGGATCTTCTCGGCCACAGCGCCGGCTTGCTCTGCAGAAATAGTTGTATCCGCGTGGAGCTCGTTCAGCAGCACCACGAACTCGTCGCCTCCGATGCGGGCCACCGTGTCGGTCTCGCGCACAAAGGAAGTCAATCGCCGTGCCACTTCCGTCAGCAGTAAATCCCCGGCAGCGTGCCCATGGGTGTCGTTCAACGGCTTGAAGTTGTCCAGGTCCAGAAACATCAAGGCACCGTAAAGCCCGCTGCGTTTGCTGGCCGCCAGTGTCTGGCTCAGCCGGTCATCGAGGAGGCGCCGGTTGGGTAGCATCGTGAGGGGATCGAAGAATGCCAGTTGGCGGGTTTTCTCCTCTAACGCGCGGCGCACGGCCTCGGCCTCGGCCTGATGCCGGTCGGTAACGTCGGTATGCGTGCCGATAACCCGCAATGCCTTGCCTGAGGCATCGCGGCTCACCACCAGACCCCGGTCAAGGATCCACTTCCAGCGGCCATCCTTGCAGTTGACACGGTGCTCATTGGCGTAAACGGGAGTCAAGCCGTTCAGATGGGCTTGCACGTCAGTCATGACGCGCTCCAGGTCGTCGGGGTGCACCCGCTTGCTCCATTCGTCCAGGCCGCATCCAATCTCGTCCTGGGTGAATCCCAGCATTTCTTTCCAGCGGGTGCTGAAGAACACCGTGCTGTGCGGCACGTCCCAGTCCCACAGGCCGTCGCCAGCGCCCTCGATGGCGAACTTCCAGCGAAACTCGCTGTCTGTGAGCGCAGTCTCCCGCTTCTCCAAGGTTTCCAGCAGGTGATTGAAGCCAGCCACCATGGCGCCAACTTCATCCTGGCGGGTGACATGCAGTGGCTTGACCGGCAGGCGGTTCGTTGCCAGAAGAGTCAGCGTTTGTGCCGTCTTGAGCATCGGGGCCAGTTGGCCATGCAGCATCCACCAGGTCAGCCCGCCGACCAATGCGGTCAAAAGGGCGGTTGCCCACAGCATGCGTTGCTCCATGGAAACAACCGGTGCAAACGCTTCTGCGGACGGCATGACAACTGCGAGCAACCAGCCGGCTACCGGAATGGCCTTTGCTGCAGAGAGCTCCTCCACGCCTCTGGAGTTGATGCCAACCCCGTAGCCTTCAAAACCCTGCATATAGCGGTCGTGCATGGGGTTGATGCCGGGCAGAGGCAGTGGCTGCATGATGCGGGTCCGGTCTGAGGCAGTCACAAACAGTTGGTGTTGTGGTGCCATCAGCAAGTAGCCTCCTGTCGCGCCATAGTGACCCTGTGTGATGGAGCCCAGAAAATTGGGCTCTCCCAAATTGATGGTCCCTACCAGCGTGCCAATTGCCGCACCGGTGCCGTCGCGGATCGGGGCAACGATGCTGAAAATCGGGGACCCCAGCTTCTTTCCCATGGCCGGGCGACCAATGCCCGTTTTGCCCGTTTTGAGCGGGCCGGACACGGATTCGCGGTCCAGGTAATTGGTGTCCGTGCGGCCAGCGGAGAGTGGCACATCGGCAATCGCCGTGCCCTTGGCATCCGTGGCGAATACGCCACCGTTGAACAGGTTTTGCAGGAGCGGTCTCTGCTCCAGGCGGGCCTGTAGCGCCGCCGGATTGCAAACCAGACGACCGTCCAGTTCATTTGCTATGCGTTCCAGCGCCACCGTGCGCTCGGTGAGTTCTTCATCGATATCTGCCGCCACAAAAGAAGCGGCCTGAAACTGCTGCGCGCCCAGCACTCGTTGCATGTCCACTTTCAGCATGTGGCTCGCGTAGAACGAGAGCGCCCAGATTCCGAATACGAAAATACCCAGCGTGAGCAGTGTCACCCGCGTCTTGAAAGAGCGCCACGGCGAGATTCTTGATCTGGTCTGGTTGTTCATGGCAACTATCATGTTCGTAGCTGCTCATGCAGAGTTCGGGGAACGGGTTCAACATCGTCAACTGCAGTCGTGGTGCAGGGCGTTACTGTTTCCCAGACTGCTTGCCGCTTATACATGTTCGATAGCTTGTGGCATTAATGCAGGTCATTGCTTGCGCGAAACCACACCGGCTACACGCCGATTCAGGACACTGATCTTTGGAGTACTCCATGTCGCCTGCAACTCCTCGGCAAGCGTTGGGAAAGCACGCGCAATAACCTCGAAGTCTGCGACGTTTTCGATCATGGCAATCTCCTGATATGCGCATTGCAAAAGCATCGCTTTCCACAACCGCCAGCGTCTGTACGCCACCGCACAGACCGGGTTTGTGCCTGCCGGCGACAGTGACTGCGCCAGTAAACAAAATTTGCCGGCAAGTCGTATGTCAAATGTCTTGAATGCAAGGAGTCCGTTGTCCACCGACAGTTCGGCGCTCACGTGGGAAGCAAAGGGCGTACCGAGCGCCAGGTTGCATCCACGGACTGCTGGAAGGGTTCGTACGATGCAAGACCTGCAGGGGCTGCTCCATCGGACGCGAAGTTCCGCACTGTGCACTTTTTCGCAGGCGTTGCTTGAACTGGGTTTGCTGGATTCTGGCGACCTGGCGACGCTTGTTTCACCTCTGAAGTTTCCTGGGCATGGTGACGAACACGCTCTGGTCAGCAGCGGCACCATATCCGAGGTCGACTACCAGCGTGCCCGCGCCTACATGGTTCGCACGCCGGAGATTGATGCTATGGCGTTTCTGATCCAGCCGGCAGCATTGGCGTGTTTCCCTTGGACGTTGGCCCAGCATTTTCATGTTCTACCGTTGGGAATGATTGAGAGCGTTTTGTACCTGGGCTCGGCAACTCCGCTTGACCGTGATTTGCAAAATCAGGTTTCAGTAGCATCCGGCCACATCACAGCGTTGGTCTGGGCAGACAAAGCCGATCTGACAAACCGCCTGGCCCATCCATCCGCACCCAGCCCACCGCCGGCTGGGCTGCGGTCAGCCCTTCGCGAGATCGGGCTCGCAGACCCCACCGTTGCGGAGACTGACGTGCAACTGTTGCTAACGAAGGCATTGAACGAATTGCACGCATCCAGCGGACCGCAACACGTAAATCAAGCCAATGACAGCTCCAGCGTTATTCAGCTTGTCAACAAAATGATTGCAGACGCCTATGCGGCGGGCGCTTCTGACATCCACATCGAGACCAACCCTGGCGACCAAATATCGAGAATCAGATTCCGTAAAGACGGTGATTTGGAGAACTATCTGTCTCTGCCATTTGCGTTGCGGGCAGCGCTGGTGTCTCGCATCAAGATCATGAGCAAACTGGACATTTCAGAGCACCGCCGGCCGCAGGATGGAAAGATCAACTTCAACGACTATGCATCCATACAGTTGGAACTGCGGGTGGCGATATTGCCCACGCATGACAACTTTGAGGATGTGGTGATGCGCCTGTTGGCAACGAGCGACCCCATTCCCTTGCGAAAACTAGGCTTCTCGCGTCGCGACGAGGCGATCATTCAGTCGCTCTGCGACAGACAGTTCGGGCTTATTCTGGCCTGCGGGCCGACGGGCTCGGGCAAGACTACCACCCTGCATTCACTACTGGCTCACATCAACACCGACATTCGCAAGATTTGGACGGCCGAAGACCCGATCGAGATCACCCAGAAGGGTTTGCGCCAGTTGCAGGTCAATCCAAGAATCGGGGTCACTTTTGCCTCGGCGATGCGCGCCTTTCTGCGTGCAGATCCGGATGTGATCATGATTGGAGAAGTGCGCGATGCCGAAACCGCCAGTGTGTGTGTGGAGGCCTCGCTGACCGGTCACCTGGTGATGTCGACATTGCATACCAACAGTGCGGCAGAAAGCGTCATCCGACTATTGGATCTGGGCATGGATCCGCTGAACTTTGGTGATTCGCTCATAGCCATTGTGGCGCAGCGATTAGTCAGGGCCCTTTGTCCGGCTTGTTCGATGAGCCATGTATTGACAGAAGTCGAACTGGACGCGCTGGCGCTGGACTATGTTCACGGCACGGCGTTGCCTGCAGCAACAGCCCGGTTGCGCTTGCTGGATGCGGGTAGCGCTGACGTTGGTTTGCCGACACTGGCCGTGTCATTGCGCGAAGCGCGGGGTTGCAGTCGATGTGGAGGCAGAGGGTACAAGGGTCGTCTGGGGGTGTACGAGGTGCTGGAAAACATTGGCGGCATGGCGCACCTTATTCAGGCGCGCGCGCCGACATCGGAGGTCTTTGCGTTGGCTTGCGCCAATGGCATGCGCACCCTGCGCCAGGATGCGTTGGAAAAAGCCTGCGCTGGGCTCATTGATCTGAAGCAGGTACGCACCGTCTAGAAATATCTATTTGACGCTTGCGCACGTGCCGGTGTTGCAACCCGTAGCGGCTTTCTGGTCAAGACGGCTTGGCAGGCCATATTCCTGGTATTCACCATCGACCGCACCACCTTGCCCTGCACACCCTTTGCGTCCTGGATCGATCCGAAGTGCAAGCGATGACACAGCTTGCGTGCGCCAACACACAGACCGTGAACCGACAGTGATGGAGCATGTCTGATGAATGCCAGCCCCGAAAAGGCTGTTGGCATGGACTGCTTCGTTGGCTACGTGAAAGCGATCTCATGACGAAACTTGCCTACCGGCGCGATGCCGTTCTCTCCATCCTTCTTGTGACTTTGGGGTTGTCATCCTGCGGCTCCGGTGAGGATGTCACTCTCGTCTCGGGCTCGGTGGTGTTGGAGGCGCCAGTGTCTGGCAGCACGGTGACCATCAGGAGTACCGATGGCGAAATGCTCTACTCCGAGACGAACGAAACACGTGCAAATGGTTCGTTCCTCCTGCGCTACCCGTCACAGCTCCCCGCAGACTTCGACATTGAGGTGACCGGTGGGACGGTCGGTCAGGGCGGACCCGGCATGAATCAGACGCTTCGCACCGAAGTGCGAAACCATGACCACGATAGCTATGCCTTCTATGCGGTGGATCCTGTTTCCACGCTGGTATCGACATACCACCGCCGGCACCCGGAACTGGCCAATGCGCAGGCGGTCGCGGCGGTCTGGCGGTATTTGCGCTTGCCGTCCAGCGCTGATTCGATCAATGACACGTACTTTCTTGCCCGTGGTTTCAATCGCTATGAGTTCATGCAGGCAGCGAATGCTGCGGGGGGGCTCCAGATCTACCTGAATCAGCTTTCGGCCCAGATCGATAAGCCCACGCAGGAGGCTCCCTGCTTCTCCGAAGTCTGCAATCCAAGGTTGGCTGGAGCGGGCGGATTCATCGCTGGTGCAGTTGTCAGTGGGGCGCTCAGTTATGTCGGAGCCCAAGCCGCTGGATACGTCATGAGTGAGGCTTTTGGCTGGGGCAATGCACCCAAGGACAGGCAGGGAGAAATCGTTGCCATGCTCGCCGAACAAAGCGTGATGCTGGGAAACGTGATTTCGGAGATTCAGCATCTCGAAGATCAGACGATCAAGTCCAGAGAAATGATTCTGCAGGAACTTGCACAAACGAAGTACGACCTCAAAGCCAATTCGCTGACAGAAATTCGCTCCTTTGCTGACAGCGCTTACCAGCAGCTCTATTTCATAACCCAGACCGACCCGAGTGAGCCGGGCTATGCGGATTTGATACAGGAGCTCGCAAAACGCCTCGAGTCCCGGGACCTCCAGACCGACCTTGTCACGATTCACAATACCTTGGTCAGCAATGCGCCTGGAGAGAGCGGACTGTTTGATATCTGGGGCGGGATTCAGCACCGCATCGGCTTTTCCAGGGACCAATACCCTGATGTGGCCGATCACATGGCTTACTGGTATGACGTGCAGGTCAAAATACTGAATCTCCTGATTGAGTATCAGCATTACAAGTACCCCGCAAACACGCTGCTGCCAGGCAATGCAGTGACCACCTTCAAGGACCGGCTGGCGATCCAGCAGAATGTTTTCCTCACCACGGTGGAGTCGCTCGACTACGTAGACATGTACTACATCAACCGAACCGAATTCCCCTACAAGGAACGACTCAAACTCTTTTGCTCAGGAATGTTCTTTTCGCCCCATCTCGATCAGGCCGACCGGCTGGTCGGACAGATGAGAGGCCTTGAAAAGTCTCTCACCCTGCGGCTTTACACGACTGCCCATAACTATGCGTACGGAGCGCGACTTGACAGCGTGGAGCTGCAGCTCAGGAACAACGATACCGGCACCATTTTCAAAGCCATGCCGGTCGTCAACGGATTTGACTCCTGGATCGGGTTCTTTGAGCCCCGCACACAGGTTGGGCGCTATCTGTTCGACGGCGTGCCTTACGGGAACTATTCCATCGTGGACACCACGGGCCAGTACAGGAAGATGGGCGTCAACTGGGTACTCGATGAGTCGGCCTTGTACCAGGTCGTTTCTTTCACGGCAGCAAAGCCATTTGCCAATCTTGTTGCGCTGGCGTGGGAAGGCTACTTTCTTCACCATGAGAATGGCTGCATTGTGACCACCAACTGAAGTCAAGCCAGCAGCAACGCCGCAATGCTGGAAGCTGCCTGGAAACGGAATTGCTACATAATAAATAGCGCATTGCGCCCGTTTGACGGGCGATGGTGGCATATTTGATGAGCAGAAAGTACAACTCTGCAGCGACCAGCGACCCGAGGAATGCCGCGATGGCTTACTTTGGCAATTTTTGCCGGTCGTGTCTGGCGTGAGCGATGTGGCGACTTGCATTGTCCTGCCGGGCGTTGAGTTTGCGTTCTTCGCGCCGGGTCACCATACCATCGGAGGCAGCCTGTGCTTCGCCAGTGGCAATGCGTGCTTCCTGGGCATTCAGGCGGTTCTGCTCGGCCAGCGTTAACTGGCCCGAGGCCGTGCCAGCGGTGATGCGCTGGGACTGATGGACCTGGCGTTTGTCGACGGCGGTTTCGGCCAAAGCACTATGGCTGAGTTGGCAGGCCAGGGCGGCCACGAGTGCGATGCGGGCCATTGAGCGGGTGTTGGGTTTCATGCGGAACTCCTTGGGTTATGCGGCAAAAGTGCGCTTGTGTGGGTTAAACCGGACCGGTCAAGATTCCTTACGCGCGCCAAAAAACCCCTTGCTTTTGTCGGGTAGCGTAAGACAAACGCCTACTTCGGGTTTAACGACGAACTGCCGGAGAAAAGCATGCAAGCAACCCGCCCAAGCTCACGCTGATGCAGAAAGCGCTGAAGGCCTATTGGTCATGAAATTTTCTGCTTCTGTTGCGGCCCTTTGGCCGACGGCTGTTACACCCCAAGGACAATGATGAATGCTGCCACCCTCGCCTCCCATCGCTTTGGCTATTCCGAAACCAGCCTGCGCGCCCTGCAAGCTGATCCGCAAGGGTGGGTGCTGGCGCAGTTTGCGCGTCCCGCACCGTTTGACGCCAGCGGGCTGATCGACAGCTCCAAAGCGCTGCAATTGACGCGCGAGGTGCTGCAGGCGGCGCGCAAAGCCCAGCAACCCCCTGCCAACCCGATGCCGATGGATGAGCTCGGTGCCATGACGCCGAGCCGGCAGACGCTGCGCCAGACCAACCTGCGCGGTTTGCAGCGGCGCTGGGAGCATGTGGTTGCCACCGACACGCCAGTGGCGGAGCGCTGGGTGCAGTTCTGGGCCAACCACTTCTGCGTGGCGGCCACCAAGGGCACAACGCTGGCGCTGGTCTGGCCGCACGAGAACGAGGCGATTCGCCCAAACGCCTTTGGCCATTTCAAGGACCTGTTGCGCGCGGCCATCCTGCACCCGGCCATGCTGCTGTACCTGGACAACGCCCAGTCCATCGGCCCGGACTCACCCGCCGGACGCAAACGCGACAAGGGCTTGAACGAGAACCTGGCGCGTGAACTGCTGGAGCTGCACACGCTGGGCGTCAATGGCGGCTATACCCAACACGACGTGACGCAGACCGCACGGCTGCTCACCGGCTGGACGCTCCCGCCGCAAGCCAACGGCGCGGTGCGGTTTGTGGCGCGGTTGCACCAGCCCGGCATCAAAGTGATCCTGGGCAAAACCTACCCCGAGGGGCCAGAGTCGCTGGATATGCTGCTGCTTGATCTGGGCCAACACCCGGCCTGTGCCAAGCACCTGGCCACCAAGTTGGCGCGCCATTTTGTCGCTGATGACCCGCCTGCGATTTTGGTGGAAGCGCTGGCGCGGCGCTTTCTCGACAGCAGTGGCAATCTGCCGGCGCTGGCCCAGGCGCTGTTCACGCACCCGTTGGCCTGGTCGGACATCTCGCCGGGAAAGTTCAAACGCCCAGAGGAATTGCTGCTGTCAGCGCACCGGCTGCTCAAGTTGCCCATCGGTGGCATCGGAGCCGTCGGTGGCGCGGCGCAGGCGCTGGCAGCCATGGGTCAAGCTGTGGGGCGCGCGCCATCGCCACAAGGCTGGCCCGATCGCAGCGAAGACTGGCTCTCGCCCGACGCGCTGCTCAAGCGGGTGCAGTGGGCCGACCAGTTTGCCCAGGCGCACCCGGATTCTGCCGACGCGCGGGCAATGGCACGGCTGGCCTGGGACGACACCTTGAGCGTCGGCACGGCACAACAGGTTGAGCGCGCTGAGAGTGGCGCGCAAGCCCTTGCCCTGCTGCTGGCCAGCCCCGAATTTCAAAGGAGATAAGCCATGACCAAGCTTCTGAACCGTCGCGCGGCGCTGCACTGGCTCGGTACAACTGCAGCTGTGGGTGCGCTGATGCCGGCGCGCTTGAGCTTCGCCGCACCCGCCACGGTGCCGGATCCGAATGCGCCACGCCTGGTGGTTGTAATGCTGCGCGGTGCGCTCGATGGCCTGGCGGCGGTGCCGGCACTGCACGACCCCGCCTGGGGCAGCCTGCGGCGTGAGCCGACCCTGGCGCAAAACGCCTGGTTGCCGCTGGATGGCCTGTTTGGCCTGCATCCGGTGTTGGCACAATTGCACCGCTGGTACCAGCAAAAAGAGCTGCTGGTGGTACACGCCGTGGCCAGCGCCTATCGCGAGCGCTCGCACTTTGATGCACAACAATTGCTGGAAAGCGGTGGTCAGCGGCCCTTTGAACTGGCCACCGGTTGGTTGGGTCGGGCCTTGCAGGCTGGCGGTCAACCCGCCATGGCGCTGACCGCCAGCATGCCGCTGGCCTTGCGCGGGGCCGACGCGGCAAGCACCTGGACGCCAGAGCGCCAGCGCGGTACCGACGCCGACCTGCTGGAGCGCGTGCGCCAGCTCTATGCCGGCGACCCGGCGCTACACGCGGCGCTGGAGCAGGCCATGGGCCAGCAGGCGATGGCGATGGACACACCGGCGGTGGCGGGTGCAGGAGCGGGCAGCCTGGCGCGGCAAGCCGGTCAGTTTCTGGCCGATCCCAAAGGTCCGCGTGTGGCCTGGCTGGAACTGGCCGGGTGGGACACGCACACCAACCAGAACGCCCGACTGGCGCGCTTGTTGAAGAATCTCGACGACAGCCTGGCGGCGCTGCGCGAGGGCTTGGGTGCGCACTGGCAGCGGGCCACGGTGCTGGTGATAACGGAGTTTGGACGTTCGGCGGTATTCAACGGAACTGGTGGCACCGACCACGGCACGGGCACGGTGGCACTGGTTGCCGGAGGCGCAGTGGCCGGTGGGCGGGTGCTTGCGGACTGGCCTGGGCTCAAGGCCAGTGACCTGCTCGATGGCCGTGACCTGCGTCCCACCCAGGACGTGCGCGCACTGCTCTGCGCCCTGGTGCAGCGCCAGTTCAGCCTGGGCACGCGCCAGGTACAAACCAACATCCTGCCGGGCTTTGCGGGCAGCCCCTTGGCGGTTTGGCGGGGCAGCGCATGAGATCCAACCCGATGCAATCGGATGCCAGAAAAGCGTCTCAGGTCAAAATGCCAGGCGTGAAGTTCCATTGCATGCTCGCCGTTGCGCTGCTGTGTGCTGCGGGCGCGGGTCTGGCGGCACCGATTGTGGTGCCTGACCCCAAGGCTTGGGCAGCGTTGGGCCCGGCGCAGCAGCAGCTCAAGCGCGAGGAAATCCGTCGCCAGTTGCAGAGCGCCAGCCCACAGGAGCGCGAAGCATTTCGCCGTGACTTGCGCATGTCGCTACAAGGCATGAGCCCGCAGGACCGGCGCGATTTGATCGATAGTACCAAGGACCGTTGGGCCAGCATGACCCCGCAGCAGCGCGAAGCCTTCAGGCGGGAACGCGCACAAAAACTGGAGCAGTTGCCGCCCGAGGAGCGTGCCCGTTTGCTGGAACAGCGCCGCGCCATGCTGGAACGCCTCAGCCCCGAAGAGCGCGCTGCCCTGCGCGAGAAACTGCCAGCACGCTAACACCATGGCTGAAACACCGCAACTGCGCGCATTGCTTGGCAGCGTTGGCCAATGGGGCGGCCAGGTTGTGCGCGCCTGGGGGTTGGGCGGCGCTGCCCACCCGCATGGGACGGATTGGGCGTTGTGGCACCAAGCCTGCACTGGCCACGAGCCCAGCGCCAAAGCACTGGTGCATCGTCTCACGCCCACGGCGTACCGCATGGCGTTACAGATGCTGGGAAAACCCGAAGACGCGCAGGACGTCGTGCAGGAATCTTTCTTGCGCCTATGGCGCAGCCAGCCCAGCGACACACACGGTGCGCAGCTGTCGACCTACTTCAATACCATCGTCATCAACCGTTGCAAATCACACCTGGTCCGGCAACGCGAGTGGAGTCTGGATAACGAGGAACTGACGGCACTGGCCGACGTGCAGCAAAGCCAGTCGGATGCCCGCGACAGCCACACCGGTGCGCTGAGCAGTGCGCAACTGCAGCGGGCCCTCGCCAGCCTGCCTGCGCGACAACGCCTGGCGTTGGCGATGTGGGCCTATGGCGATGCCGAAGTTGCCGAGATTGCCCGCACGCTGCGTATCGACACCAATGCCGCGCACCAGTTGCTGCATCGCGCCAAGCGCAGCTTGCGCGACAAATTTTCCGGAGAAATCCCATGTTGACGAACCCCCCCGAACTGCCGCACCGTCCCGGCGCAACCGACGCCGATTTGCGTGCCTGCCTGCGTGCCAGCCTTGCCGAGCCACCGCAGCCAGACGTGCGTGCACTCGAAGACCGCGTGCTGTCGCAGTGGCAGTTGCGAGCGGCTGCGGGCGGGCCCGTGCCACACGGCCACGGTGGCGTTCTGGCGCTAGGGTGGCGCAGTCGTCCGGTGCTGGCCGGACTGGTGGTGCTGGCACTGGTGGCGGCGCTGGGGCTGCAACACATGCAAAAGAGCAACACGGCAGCGATGGATGAACTGGCCGAGCCTGATGTGCTGTCGCTGATTGCACTCGGGGAACTGTAACGCCGCGACTATCGGGTGATGCGTACAAGTGCACTTACAAGTGCAACTTAGGCGGCAACCATTGCGGCACTGCACATACGACACTGCATAGTTTGCCCGCGCTGCTTGAGATGCATCGCGCGCGGTACCAGGTCATGCCAGTGCGGCCGGCCATCTGCTTGACCACCCGGCTTGAAGTGCCGCTGTCACAAAAGTTTCACAGTTAGCAGGAACACTCTGGCGGTTTATTCAACATGCTTATGAGGCCGACCATGAACCAAGCAAACCTGCGCCCCAATGACCGCTACAACGAAGAAGACTCCAATACCACCGCCAACCCGCACATTGATGCCGTGATCAGCGCCCGCCTAAGCCGCCGCAACCTACTCGCAGGTGGCGTCGGAGCTGCTGGCGGTGCCCTGCTGGGTGGACTGGGTCTGAGCGGATGCGCCACCCCGGCGGCCACAAGCGCCGTTGTGGCGCAGTCTGCTCCTTTGAGCACGCTAGGTTTCACAGCCATCAGCAAGAGTCTGGCCGATACCGTGACGGTAGCTCCAGGCTATCAGATCCAAGTGCTGTATGCCCTGGGCGACCCGCTCACCGGCAGCACCCCCGCCTACAAGAACGACGGCACCGACACCGACTTTGACAAACGCGCCGGAGACCACCACGACGGCATGGAGTGGTTTGGCCTGGATGCCAACGGCAAGCCGTCTGCCAGCAGCACCAGCCGCGCCCTGCTGGCCATCAACCACGAAGCCACCACCGACGAAAAACTGAGTTCCTTCTTTCTGCATGCCAACGGTGGCACCTCCAAGTTGCCACGCCCAGCCAGCGAAGTGGACAAAGAGCTGGCCATTCACGGCATCTCGGTGGTGGAAATTGAAGCCAAAGGCAACCGCTGGTCGTACAACGCGGCGTCGCCTTTCAACCGCCGTGTGACGACCATGACCGACGTGCTGGTGCACGGCCCGGCCAAGGGCAGCGAACACCTGGTGACCAAATTCAGCCCCGATGGCACCCGCGCCCGTGGCACGGTCAACAACTGTGGCACTGGCAAGACGCCCTGGAACACATTTGTGTCGGGAGAAGAAAACTGGGCCGGTTACTTCTTCCGTGATGCCAAGGACGACGAGCGCCGCGGCAAGAAAGACAAACAAGTGGCCGCCCTGGTTCGCTACGGCCGCAAAGCCGGTGACGCCAGCCGCCACGGTTGGGAAAGCGCCGGTGCGGGCGATGCCTATGTGCGCTGGAACAACGGCGCACTGGCCGCCGATGCAAAGAGCGACTACCGCAACGAGATGAACACCTTCGGCTACGTGGTGGAAATGGATGCATACAACAGCCGCCTGGCCGTTCGCAAACGCACTGGCCTGGGCCGTTTTGCCCACGAAAGCGTGAGCTTTGCCAAGCCGGTGCCCGGCCAGCCGATCGTGGCCTACATGGGTGACGATTCCCGTGGTGAATACATGTACAAGTTTGTATCAAGCGCCAGGTGGGACGCAGCGGACGCCCACAGCGCCGACCCTCTGGGCGTGGGTGACAAATACCTGGACCGGGGCACGCTGTACGTTGCCAGCTTCAAATCGGATGGCACTGGCCAGTGGCTGGAACTGTCGATGGTCAACCCCATCGTGGCCGCCAATCCCGACTTCGAGTTCAAGTCGGATGCCGACGTCGCCATCTTTACCCGCCTCGCCGCAGACGCGGTCAATGCCACCAAGATGGACCGCCCGGAGTGGGGCGGCGTAAACCCGCGCACGGGTGACTTCTACATGACCCTCACCAACAACAGCAACCGCACCGTGGATGGCGAGATGGGTGTGGATGCCGCCAACCCACGCACCTACACCGACATCAAGGGTGGGCAACAGAGCAGCGGCAATGTGCAGACCAATGAATACGCCAAGGCGGCGGTTCCTGGCAAAGAGCAAAAGGGCAATGTCAACGGCCACATCATCCGGGTGGCGCAAACCAACCCGGCGGATACGGCGTTCAAATGGGACATTTACCTGTTTGCTTCGGAAGCCGACGCCGACAAGACCCGCGTCAACCTGTCCAACCTGACCGACGACAACGACCTGTCAGCCCCGGATGGCCTGGTGTTCAGCCCGTCTACCGGCATCTGCTGGATCCAGACCGATGACGGTGCTATGACCGACAAGACCAACTGCATGCTGCTGGCTGCGGTGCCCGGCCAGGTGGGTGATGGCAGCACCAAAACCCTCGCCTACAAGCGCGCTGACGGCAGCGAGAAACGTGTGGACACCCCGATGGGCAAAGCACCCACAGCCGATCACCTGAAGCGCTTCCTGGTGGGACCGGTCAACTGCGAGATCACCGGCCTGTGCGAGTCGCCCGACGGACGCGCGATGTTCATCAACATCCAGCATCCCGGTGAACTCACTCCCATGGCAGACGTTGGAAACCCCGCCAAATACACCAGCCACTGGCCTGCCAATGCGGGGTATGGTGCAGGCCAGCGCCCGCGCTCGGCCACCATCGTCATTACCAAAACAGACGGCGGTGTAATCGGCAGCTAAGGCGCGCGGCTGGATGCCGCATGGGCAAGATATCGGCACAGAGACTTTGTCTGGCGCGGGTGTTCAGGCCCCGACGCGGGTCCAGTCCATCGTCCAGCTTTGCTCCCAGGTTTTTCCGCCATCTGCGGAGGATGCCTGGTACCACCGGCAACTGCGCGGCGTGATGCGGTCCCACACGCCACGGTAGATGTTCTTTTTGGCGCACCATACATCGTCATCGCATCCGTCATCGCCTTGGCTGCATTCACCGCCCTGCCGGCGTTTGCGGGGGTGGAATGATCCGGCTGCAGTTCGTCATTGAAAAGGGGTTGGAACAGGGCCTGGGACGGGAGATGCAACGCCGTGTTTTCGGCCGTTTTGGAATGAAAACAACCAGCATGATGTCAGGGCAGAACCCCTGTTCCTGGAAATTGTGAAGGCGTTGCTGGGACCGACAGGAATGCCTTGGCGCTGGGAAAACGGCGACCAGATCGGGGTTTTTACGCGACCAGTGCTTCCATGGGTACCGAGAACCGCCGCGCCATTGCCTGTGTTTGGCGCAGGTTCATCGCACGCTTGCCGGCCAGCACCGCCGACACCACGCTTTTCGCCCCCACTTCGGGCAGGTCGCATTGGCGCAGGCCATGCTGCTCCATCAAAAACGCCCGCCTGCTGGCCGGGGTGCTGTTACCCGGCCAGTGCAATCGATGAGACCGCTGTGGTCCCGGTGCAGACCGATTTGCGTCGACGCATCCTGCGCGCCTTCGTCGGCCGGGGCCTGATCGGGCAGGCTGACGCCAGAAACATGCTGGGCTACCAGCACAGCGGCTTCTCGGTGGACGCGGGTGTGTGCATCCAGGCGCACGACCGCGCCCTGGAGCGGCTGCTGAGGTACTGCGCCCGTCCATCCTTTGCTATGGATCGTCTTCGCAAAGAGGGCACCTCTCTGGTGTACTACTGCGCAAAGCAGCACAGCGAGCCAAGCAGTGACAAGCGTGGTGCCAAGGCTGACGAACTGCACCTCACGCCGCTGGCATTCATTGCCGCGGGCACGCA
>JFJP01037022.1_pt2 | contig 59293 bp, 44 predicted proteins | sample 431651 | NCBI WGS metagenome assembly JFJP01 (sample SAMN02602958, study PRJNA72255) | Microbial mat metagenome, whole genome shotgun sequencing project. | biome: fresh water; feature: sink hole; material: water; isolation source: purple microbial (photo- and chemosynthetic) mats found in... | reverse complement strand
ACCTGATTACCCCTAACCCTAAAGGGAGCAGGTTGATTTTTCAACTTTTCACCCTTTAGGGATGGGGTAATAAAAGTTGAAAAATCTAATTTGTAGAACTAATTCAATTGCAAAAAACCACTGTTATATTGATGAGTAAAATAATGAGTTAATAAAACTAAAAAATATGAAAAACACATATTTCATTCTTACCAGCATTGCAATAATGCTATTTTTTGGAATAGATAAACACATAAATGCTCAAACTTCTGCCAACGAAACTTTAAAATTTCCGAAAGGGTTTCTGTGGGGATCTGCTTCTGCTGCTTATCAGGTCGAAGGTGGGACAAAAGCTGATGGACGGGGCCCAAATACATGGGATAAATACCTCAATCCACCCTACAGCCTGGCAAAAATGGCAACCGGTCAAGACGTGAATGGGGATGTTTCGATCAATCAATACGATCGTGGACAATTCCTGAAAGATGTAAAACTGATGAAAGAACTGGGAATCAACACCTATAGGCTGTCTATTTCATGGTCGCGGATTTTGCCCGAAGGAACAGGAAAAGTGAATGAACCTGGTATTGATTATTACAATTTTGTGATAAATGCCTTACTCAAAGAAGGCATTCAACCCTTGGTAACGCTTTATCATTTCGATTTGCCGTTGGCTTTGGCTAATAAAGGCGGATGGATGAACAGAGAAAGTGTAAAATGGTTTACCGATTATGCCAATCTCTGCTTCGACCGTTTTGGCGATCGTGTAAAAATCTTCCTGACTTTTAACGAGCCTTCTATTGAAATGTACTTTTTGCAATCGGTTTTTGATGCTATTGATAATCGTCAGATGCCTCAAATTCCCGCTTCTGAGAAATATATTTCGGAACATTTTGCTCATATCCATCACTTAATGCTGGCTCATGCCAATGCCGTCAATGCTTATCATCATAGAAAATTGGGTGGAAAGATTGGGATAACCTACAACTTTATGCTGTGTGATCTCGATTCTGTTCCTACTGAAAATGGCAAGAAATCGCTTGAGTTGGTTAAAAAAGCCTGGAATAATTTATTTATGGATCCTGTTTTTAAAGGAGAATACCCAAAAGAACTGTTTGACCGTTTAAAAGCGGCACAGTATGGAGATATTCAGCCAGGTGATATGGACCTAATCAAATCTGCCAAAACCGACTTTTTAGGAATAAATTATTACGGGGTAAATATGTACCATGAACAACCAACCGCAGGTTTTTTTGGCCTTACCACCGGTAAAAACCCTGATAAACCCGAAATGTTTAATGGCTTTGTAGATCCCGATGCATTTGTGAAAGGATTGATCAGTCTGAAAGAACAATATAACAGCCCTGAAATTTACATTACCGAAAATGGCGCTGGTTATGGCGAACAGGACGAAAAACTGGAGAATGGAAAAGTAAACGATGCCTTACGCACCCGCTATATTCAACGCCACATAAAAGCGGTAAACCAGGCAATACAAAAAGGTGTAAATATAAAAGGCTATTGTGTTTGGAGTATGTTTGATAACCTGGAGTGGATTATGGGCTATTCCCGTCGGTTTGGTATCACTTATGTGGATTTTAAAACCCAGGAGCGAATTCCAAAACAAAGTTATTACTGGTATCAATCGTTTTTGAAAGAACAACAAAAATAAAAATCTATAAGCAGATCATATTCAAGTGAATAATAAAACATGTACGAAGCTGATTTTAATTAGACTAAAAATTATTTTCAAAAAAATCCATTTCTGTGTAATACCTCCACAAGTTTTTTGTGTCACCCCTTTTAGAAGAACAAAAAATGAATAACAACCAAAATATTCCTGAAGAGATTAAAGAAGATATCATCAATCTTCTGAGCAATAAAATTTCTGCTGAAGATGCTACCAGACTTCTGGCCTGGTTAAAGGAAAATGAAGAGAACAAGGTTTTCTTTGATCAGGTTACCGATATTTGGCATACCTCTTCATCCATGAGCAAGGCTGATGAATTTGATGCACAGATTGCATGGAACGATATTTCGAAAATACTTCAGGATAAACCGGATCAGGAAAAAACACTTTCGCGTTGGTTAAGGCCTATTGCAGCTGCAGCTGCAATTTTGGTAATTGCTTTACTGTCGGCCTTGTTGATAATGCAAAAATCAGGAAATAATCAGGGACCCGACCAGTATGTTGAAATGATTGCTCCGCTTGGCTCGCGCTCTATAGTGATGCTTCCCGACGGTACTAAAGTATGGCTTAACTCAGGTTCGAAAATATCTTTTTCAAGCAGTTTCGGGGAAATATCGCGCGAGTTGAAGCTTGAAGGCGAAGCCTACTTTGCTGTTGCAAAAAATAGAGAAATACCGTTTGTTGTTCATACCTCGGGAATAAATATAACAGCTTTAGGAACAGCTTTTAATGTGAAGGCCTATGATGATGATGATATAATTGAAACCACTTTGGAAGAAGGTTCAGTAAAAATTGAATCGATTTCGAAAACAGGTAAGGTTTCAGCTCCGCTTATCCTGAAACCTAAACAAAAAGCGGTTTTCAACAAAACCCGGGTAACGCAAACAGCCGACAAATCGGTTCAGGAAACGGTAAAACCAACAGAAAAAGCTATTGTACAAACCAATCCAGAGATACTTGAAGTAGATTCGGTTGCCGATACAAAGCCATTTACTTCGTGGAAGGACAGCAGGTGGATATTCCGTCACGAGAAGCTGGAAGATCTGGTTCGCAAACTGGAAAGAAGATACGATGTGGAGATCAATTTCAAAGACAATTCCCTGAAAACATACTCGTTTAGCGGAAGCTTATACGACGAATCGATTGAACAGGTATTTGAGGCCATTAAGATGATAGCACCCATTGAATATAAAATTGACCACAAAAAAATAGAAATATATACAAATGAAAACCTGATAAGGAAATACGAAAACCTAAGAAAATAATTAAAAACTCTCTGCCTATGAAATAAAGAAACTAACTAAAATGCAAAAGGGAGACCTGCCAGTCCCCCCTTCCGATTAATTATTAATGCCTGATTTCAGTTGACGCCGGAAGCAGGTTGGTATAACAATTAACTAAACAAATGTATGAAAAAACTACGAATATTAATTACCCAAGTATTTGGTTATGGGTACAAAAAGTACTTACTAATTATGAAATTAACTACACTACTATGTTTTCTAACTTTACTTCCCATCTCCGCCTCTATTTTTTCGCAAAGCACCTCTCTAAGTTTGAAGGTAAATAATAAAACCATAAAGGAAGTACTGGAACAAATTGAACAGGAAAGCAAATTTCATTTTCTGTATAACGACAATTATGTAGATCTGGACAAGAAAGTTGATCTGGAAGTAAATAAGATGAATATTCACGACATTCTCGATCAGCTTTTGAAAGGTTCGTCGTCGTCGTATAAAGTTCTCGACAACAACCTTGTTGTAATTGCACCCGTTGAAATAATGCAGCAGCAAAAGGTTACGGGAAAGGTGTTGGATGCCACATCAGGAGAACCCATTATTGGTGCAAATGTTATTATCCAGGGTACTACCATAGGTACGACAACCGATATCGATGGCAAATTCTCACTCGATGTTACAAATGCCAATGCTGTTCTTGTTATTAGCTCGGTGGGTTATATGTCCGAAACAGTAAATGTAAATGGACAGTCAATGATCAATGTAAAACTTGCCATTGACATTACCAAACTCGAAGAGGTTGTTGTAATTGGCTACGGTTCAGTTAGAAAAAGTGATTTGACTGGTTCTGTAGGATCTATCAAAGAAACCGAATTGAAAAATGCAAAAGTTAACTCCATAGACCAAATTTTACAGGGACGTGCTGCTGGGGTTCAGGTAACCCAGGCCAGCAATGCACCTGGCGGAGGGATTTCGGTGCGTATCCGTGGTAATAACTCAATACAAGGCGGAAATGACCCCCTTTATGTTATAGATGGTTTACCAATTTATAACAACGAAAGTGTAAACTCGAGCGCAATGAACCCATTATTTTCAAACCTTCAACAGCCAAATATCCTTAGCACCATTAACCCAAACGACATCCAGTCGATCGAAGTATTAAAAGATGCTTCGGCCACTGCTATTTATGGAGCACGCGGATCCAATGGCGTTGTACTTATTACAACTAAAAAAGGAGAATCGGGTAAAGTTAAAGTACAAGTTGACGCTAGCAACGGCGTAGGAAATGTTGCAAAAACATACGATTTATTAAATGCAAGACAGTTTGCAGAGTACAACAACAATGCACGGGCAAACTCATCACCTGCGCTTCCTACTTATTTCGACCTAAATAATTTACCTCCTTACGATATCGATTACCAGAAAGAAATTTTCCAGACTTCTAAGATCCAGGATTACCAATTATCGTTGACCGGAGGCGATCAAACGCTTTTGTACGCTATTACTGCTGGTTATCACAACGAATCTGGTATTGTTAAAAGTAGTGGTTTTGAGCGCTATTCCTTAAGGGCAAACCTGGAAAAAAAGGCAAATAAATGGTTAAAAGTTGGTAACAATCTTGCAATTTCACGATCGGAAAGCGAAATTGCAAATACCGATAACCAATATGGTTATAACTTAATCATGAGCTCATTGCAATACGTTCCTCTACAGCAAAAGATGGATCAATATGGTGTTTACTCTTCAGGTCAAATAACTGGTGCAGGTATTCCTTTGATTGTCAATCCAGGATATATTACCGACTTAACAAAAATGTCGTATACCTCGAACAAAATTATCGGAAATATCTATGCCGAAGTTACTCCGGTTAAAGAACTTACCTGGCGTATAGCTTTCGGTAGCGACATCCAGGAAAGCAGGAACCGTAACTTCCAACCTCTGAACGGAGGCAATGCATCAAATGCTGCTCAATCGATCGTTGGTACAATCAGCAACTTCTACTGGAACCTCGAAAATTTATTGACATACAATAAATCGTTCGGCAAAAGCAACGTAACCACAATGGTTGGTGCCACTCAGGAACAATATGTTTCGGAAGCCAGCAGCTTATATGGTGAAAACCTGAGCAACAAAACGGATGTTTACAATAACTTCAACGGAAATACCCGTGTTACAAACAACATGTATTCCTCCTACCTTCCATGGCAAATGGCCTCGTTCTTCGGTCGTTTGAATTACTCTTACGATGGAAAATATCTGTTTACTGCCTCGTTGCGTCGCGACGGTTCTTCAAGGTTTGGTAAAGACATGCGTTGGGGAACTTTCCCATCGGTAGCTTTGGCGTGGACTATTAACAAAGAAAATTTTATGCAGTCGTTCCCTGTGATCAGTACCTTAAAATTAAGGGGTAGTTATGGAGAAACAGGAAGTACTGAAATTGGTACCTATAACTCTTTATCCACGTATGGTGGATCTAATGCTGTTTGGAATAACCTTGTTGCTCCAGGTTACGCAACAAACCGTATTCCAAACCCCTATTTACAATGGGAGAGCACAAAACAATCTAACATTGGGTTAGATTTAGCCGTTCTCGATGGAAGAATTGCTGCTACAATTGATTTATATAAGAAAAGAACAGAAAGCCTGCTTTACAATCTTCCTATTCCTGCATCAACTGGCTTTACAACCATGCTTTCGAATGTTGGAAATGTTGAAAACAAAGGGATTGAAATGGGTTTAAGTACTTTCAATCTGACGGGCGAATTTAAATGGAATACCAGTTTTATGGTTTCGTTCAACAGAAACGAAGTTATAAAATTGGATGGCCAAAAAAAAGAAGCGGTTCTTGGCAATGTTCAGATCATAGGTCAACCCATACAGATACTTCGCGTTGGAGAACCTATCGGAAGTTTCTATGGATATAAAACGGATGGTGTTTATACAACCAAGGATCCCATTAACCCTGCCACAAACAAGTTTTATAATCAGCCCAACTCGCTTCCTGGAGATATTAAATACCAGGATATCACCGGTGCGAATGGTGTAAGGGACTCCGTTATCAACTCCCTCGATCGCGTTATTCTTGGTAATGCCAACCCCGATTATGTTTTCTCTTTCTCCAACTCCTTCTCCTATAAAGGATTCGATTTGAATGTATTTATCCAGGGTGTTCAAGGCAACGAGATTATGAATCTAACCCGTGCAACGCTCGAAAATTTCAGTGGAACCACTAATACAACCACACGTGCATTGGACAGATGGACCACAACAAACGAAACTGTAGGACAAAGAAAAGCAATGCAGGCGGGACGCGCTGCTTATGGAAACGCTACCACTAGCGACCTGTATGTTGAAGACGGTTCTTATATCCGGTTAAAAACTTTAACATTGGCTTATAACTTCCCATCATCGTTGGTTAGCAAAATGAGAATCAGCAACCTTAGAATCTACTGTTCGGCAAATAACGTTTATACCTGGACCAACTATTCAGGTTACGATCCCGACATTAACTCCGCTGGAAAAGCAACCCTGAATACAGGTTATGAATATGGAGCTTATCCAAGTGCCAAGGTTTATACGGTTGGTTTAAATATAACATTTTAATTTCTAGTAAGACATGAAAAAATTTCTTTTAATATATCTGGCAATGGCAGGTTTGATTTTATCGTCCTGCGAAAAGTTTTTGGAAGAAGACCAAACAGGTCAAATTACTTCTGAAACATTTTATTCTACAAGCAAGGATGCTGTTCAGGCCCTGAATGCTGTGTATAATCCTATCATATCTCTGGGATGTTTTGGTTTGAACTATTGTGTTGTAAATGAACTTAGAAGCGACGACTTTGTAAAAGGTGCAAAGCCCTGGACAAATGCAACCCAAGCTGATGTTTACGACAAATATACCTTCACTGCATCGGAAGGCTTTATTTCCGGTATATGGAATGGATATTACCAGGCGATCAAGAATGCCAACCTGGTTATTGAAAATGTTGGTAATATTGTAACCCCAGACACAAGTGTAATCAGAAATGTTATCGCCGAAGCTTATTTTTTTAGAGCTTACAGCCATTTCGAACTTGTTCGTATGTTTGGTTCAGTTCCTTTAAAGGATAAATCCCCGTCGGGTTTAACAGGAGCTTATTCAGGAAGGGCATCTGTTGATGATATTTATGCACTTATCATCAGCGACCTTGAGTATGCATGTGATCCTAAAAAGGGATTGTATGCAAAACCTTGGGTAGAAGCCGCAGGTCAACACCCAACACAATATGCTGCTTATGCTTTATTGGCTAACGTTTACCTTACCCTCCAAAACTGGACAAAAGCAGCAGAATACGCCAAGAAGGTAATCGATGGTGGTAAGTTTGCTCTTTGGGCTAATTACAAGGATATTTTCCTTTATTCGAAAAAATTTAGTGCAAATACCGCCGAACTTGGTGAAAATGTTTTCGTTTTCAACTTCCATCAGGATGCCGGTTTCAGCAGCCGCTGGGGCTGGATAATGCAACCTCCTGATGCTTATGTAAATTGCTTTGTTGGATCTACCAAAAATGGCCGCCCGGGAGCTAATGTAATGGAAGTTTCCCAAGCAGCAATTAACGATTTTGAAGCTGATGATTCAAATCGTAAGAACTATGTTTTACCCTCGTCGTATACTGACGACGATAAAACCAGAGGCGTTAACGGTTTGATTACTCTTGACCCCACAAAATATTGTATGAAGTACACTAACGAAGGGCAAACCAATGTTCTCTGGGGTGGATGGGGAAGCAATATCCCTGTAATTCGATATTCCGAAGTGCTATTAATTTATGCAGAAGCCGAAAATGAAGCCAATGGCCCAGCCAATGCTTATGCTGCCATCAATCAGGTTAGAGGCCGCGCCGGCATTGTAGCTCCTTTAAGCGGACTGAATAAAGAAACTTTCCGCACAGCAGTTCGAAAAGAAAGAAGGACTGAATTCCTTGGCGAAGCCAAGAGAATTTTTGACTTGATCCGTTGGGGAGAATTTTACAATACAATGCAGTCTATTATACCAAACTTAAAACAAGGCCAGCATTTATTGCCTATACCGCAAGGTGAACTTGATGCTAATCCAAGCCTTAAACAAAACGAAGGTTGGAACTAATAAAGTAAAGAGGTTGTGTAAAATCGTTTTAAGGTTTACACAACCTCTTTAATATCCTAAACTGGTTTCAGAATGAAATTTCCAACATTATTTTCAATCAATTTAAATTGACTTAACTCCCTTTCACCTTATGAACCGTCGTAACTGGATTAAAACTTCCGGAGCTGCTGGAACAGGCCTCCTGATTTCAAAAACTCCCACTTTGGAAAATTTTCTGTCTTCTCCTAAAAATATCTCCATCAAACCCCGCTGGAACGAAAAGGGCACACCCCTTCGCCACACATGGGCGGGTTTGGGAAATGTGGACCAGATGCGGTGGATTCTTCGCCGCGATATGCAGGAGCAACTGGCTTTGTGCCACAAGGAAATAGGGCTGAAACATGTTCGTGCTGTTGGTATTTTCGACAACGAAATGTGGGTTTTTGATAAAGATCCTGCTAATTACCTCAACCGAGAAAAGCGAAACACGAAACGCTATAACTGGCGGGTTCCTTACTATATCTACGATTCACTGGTCGACATTGGCATTGCACCGGTGGTCACCACCTGCTTTACCCCCGGAGAAATGAAAACCGGCCCCCAGACCTGCTTCGCAACAGGATCGAATATTACTCCTCCCCGCGATTGGAAAGAATGGGAACGTTTTGTAAACGATTTTGTAAAAGGCCTGGCCGATCGTTATGGAATTGAAACGCTGAAAAACTGGTATTTTGAGGTTTGGAACGAACCCAACCTGGGAGGTTTCTGGACCGGGGGAATGGACGGGTTTTTTAAAATGTTCCAGATTGTTCACGGAGCTATCAAGAGCGTGGATTCTTCGCTCAAAGTCGGTGGACCATCCACGGCTCATAGTGTTTGGCTGAGAGATCTGATTGATTTTGGAGCAAAGAACAACTGTATGCCCGACTATATTATCGGCCATATTTACAACAACGACAGTACCGCGGGCGACCCGTTATCGCCATTCGACGGTCCACAGGGGGATAAAGAAAATAAATCGCCTCACTTTTTATCGGGTATTACCCGCGGTGCCCGGAAGCAGTTAAATGAAGCCGGATTTAAAGGTGAATTTCATATGAATGAGTGGGGTTTGTCGTGGCACCCGTTTGCCCCGGTGAGGGAAACCGCAAATGAAGCGGCTTTTATCGTCAAATCGATGTGCGAGGTGTCGCAACTGGCCGATTATTTTGCCTACTGGTGCATCTCCGACATCTACAATCAGGTTGGCTATGGACGCGAAGCTTTTCACGGAAATTACGGCATGCTCAACCTGGATGGGTTGCGCAAACCCAACTACTTTGCCCATCAGTTGCTTTGCAAACTGGGCAGCGAAAAGATCGAAGTGGAAGGTGTAGGCGATTTAAATACCAATGCTTTTGTAACGCGTAACGGAAAAGAAATTTCTGCCATTGTATATGCTTTCGATATTAATTATACTGAGGAATCGGCGGTTGGTAACTCAAAAGTTGAATTTACGCTACCAGCAGGAACTGACAAAAATTCAATTAGCCTTATACGCCTCGACTCCAAAGAAAATAATATTGTAAATACCTGGAAACAAATGGGAAGTCCAGCCTATCCGAAACAAGCAGAAATTAAGTCGCTTGCTGAAAATAATGAACTTTCTTCAAGCTCCAACTTCAAAATTAATAGTGTGCCTGAGGGGCTTCTTGTCACTTTCGACATGGAAACTCCCGGCATTGTATTTATTCAAGCTAAAACACTTTAAATATGAGGCTATTTCTCATTATTTTCCTCATCCTGGTGGGTTTCAGCTTTCACACAAATGCCCAGCAACTTCCTCCCGACAATGAATATGTAACCATTAAGGACGGGCACCTTTATAACCAGAATAAGCGAGTCCGTTTTTGGGGCGCGGTAGGTAATTTTCCCGGGAAAAACCATGTCGACAATGAGGCTGTAGTGAAAAGGCTTACATCTCTCGGTTTTAACATGGTCCGTTATTGGCGCGAACCGGTGAACGACGGAGCGTACACAAAAGGAGACGGCTCACGCATGGACCTGATTGACCATTTTATGTGGTGCTGTCAGCAAAACGGCGTTAAAATATGGTATGCCGGTATAAACAACGCAGGGCTTTCTATGCCCGCCGATTGTGGCATTATAAATGATCCCGCCACTGAAAATGCATGGAAGGAGGCTGTGACAGAAAAGGGCTCAAATATCCGCAACAACATGGCTCGTATCTGGGATCCGCGTCTCCACAAACTTGGTATTGAAAGAATGAAGAAAATTGCAGACCATGTAAACCAATACACCAATCTGCGCTATGCCGACGATCCAAATATTATCATATGGGAACTCTCGAACGAAGAATGGTGGTTTGGCCATATCACCACCCGCTTTTCATCACTCCCGGATTTTTTCAGGCGCGAAATTATTGACCAGTGGAATGAGTTTCTGCATAAAAAATATAGGTCGGAAGAAAATATCCGCAAAGCCTGGCTGGGATTTCTTCCCGGAGAATCGTTCCCTCAGAAAACAATTATGTTGCTGCCGCTGAGTAAAAATGCGAAAGCCGGCGACCAGCGAAAAGCGCTGGGTGTTAATATTGTTGATGGTGAAGCCCAGCAATATGGTTTAAACGACGTAAATGGCAAAAGAGGCTCAGATGTGGTTGAATTTCTGACCAGCATCTGGTATAAACACAAACGAGAGGAGCATCAGGCAATGAAAGCTCACGGAAAGAGCATCGCACTGGGTTCGCTTTGCTGGGATACAGGCATTGGAAACGAAATTCAGGCACAATACCTGCACCAGCAAGCCGATGCGGTTAGTCATTGTACTTATATCTCCGGGTTTCATCACGATCCCCAGGCAAAAAGATTCCCCTGGTACAGCGGCCTCGAGGAACTGCCGCGGTTAACCTGGAATGATTCGTGGCTCGAACAGAATAAAGTAGAAGGAAAACCTTTCTTCGTTTACGAAAATCAGATTCACAACCCAGCCAAATACCGGGCGGAATATCCGATGCGTTTGGCATCGCTCGCTTCCATAAACGACTGGGATGTTATTGTGTGGCATTACTTTGGACCTGCTCCTGATGCGAATATTCCTCTCCCATACAATCAACCCATGGAATACACAAGCAGTGAAAGCAACCATCCTCAGGGATTACATTTTCAACACGATGAGGTACAACAATCGGCCATGACCATCGCCTCTTCCATATTTTGCAATTTTCTGCTTCAGCCAGCCAACAACCCAACTGTATTCATATTCGGGAAAAACAGTTTCCTGAACCCTGCATCCATGGATTACGGAGGATCGTATGGAAAAACAAAATCGAAATTTATACCCACCACCTATAGGTTCGGTTCCCGTATGCTCATTGATACCACAAGAGCCGACGATGAAATCATCACTTTAGAAGAATACAAATCGCGCTTGGCAGGGAATACACCAAATAAGCTGGAGAAATCCGATTCAAAATGGTCCGACGGGCGGGAATCACGTGTTTACGATTCAAGGGTTTACGAAATCAATCCCCTTAAACCCACACCGGAGATAGAATACGACTGGCAGCGAGGCCACCTGATCTTTGACTCCCCCGGAGCAGTTTCCTATACCGGATTTCTGGCACAATATGGAGCGCCCCTTCAATTTAAGAACGGGATCGGATTAAGCAATGTAACCGTGGTTAATCCTGAAGCGATGCCCTATCCGGTTACAGAAAACGAGAATTACATCGAATTCAGTGCGGTAAGTTGTGATGGTAAGTCACTGGATAAATCGGCAAAAATCTACATCTCACTGGTAAGTACAAGCTTCAACAGTGGGTTCAAATTAGACCATTCTAAAATACACCGCGAATTTATCTGGGGCGCAAAGGAAAATGCTGGTACCACAGTGAGCACCGGAAGTTTACCTGTTTTAACAGCGCGTGTAGGTGCCTCCATTTCCCTTCCGATGCTTAACGGGATGAAATACAGGATGCTCGACTGGCATTTAAACCCAATTAAATCGGGAACCATTGAAAAAGGAATGCTGAAAGTACCAGCAACGCTGCCTGTTTACCTTATCGAACTGCAACGATGACCCAGGTTGTTAGAAAATGCATAAAAACATAAAACAATGAATCAAAAAACCTTACTGTACTTTTTATTTTTCATTTTAATAATCAGCTTTGGTTTCACCTCCAATAAGTCTGAATTGCCCGACATTTTTAACCAGATTCATGGAAATCTGTCGCTGCAGCTGGCGACTTTTGACGGCGCTCATTTAAAAAAATCGAAGCACATCGATTCCGAAAAGCTGCCAGTTGGTAACAAAATTGAATTTGAAAACGCAATTTTCAATATAAAAACAACGGTACAAAAAGTTGAAGCACAAGGTGGTGCGTATCGACTTACCATCAGGGCAAAACTTCTGAAAGGCGAAATCGATAATTTCAGCATGGGTTTGAAAATCGACTTTAGCCATTGGTCGGTAAACAATTATGTGCTCATGCCAGGAGCGGTCTACAATGGCAACAGGTATAAAGCTGTTCGTTTCCAGCGGAAACATCTTGTTGCAACCACCGAATGCTCTCCGGATATGGAGCCGGTGATGACCACCGTACCCCGATTACAAATAGGCAATGAAAGATCGTTCCTGGATTTTTTAAGCGGGGATATGTCAACCCCTTCATTTGGGGTACAATTTAAGTCAATTAAAAAAGGTTTTTTTATTGCCACTGAGCAGGGTACAAATTATGGTGATTATAGTTACAAGATTGAGGAGTCGGATAACCGCGACAAGGCCTCTTTCCTGCTGCGGATGCCAGCTTTAAGGGAGGATTCCGTTCAACTGGGAAGAGAAGGCTTTTATCCTTCTCCCGACAGGGGAGCCAGCTTAAAAGAAGGGGATAGTATTGAAATCTCATGTCTCCTTTATTTTTTTAATGCTCCTCAGGAACAATCGTTGTTCGATCGCTTTGTTCAAATACGGAAAAAGATTGGCACCCGGGTTCTTCCCAACCAAATTCCTTATTCGGCTGCCTGGAATCTTCAGGAAGCAAAATATAACGAACAGAACTGGGTTGAAAAATATGGGTACTATTCAGTAGGCATGCGCGAGAGCAGGTCTCAGGATTGGCAAACGGCCTGGGTGGGTGGATTAAATACTGTTTTCCCTTTATTGGTCAACGGTAATGAAACAACCCGGGAAAGAGCACTACGCACCTTTGACTTTGTACTAAACAACCCCAGTCCGTCAGGGCTGCTGTATGGAGCTTTTTATAACGGTGAATGGTACGAGAAAAACGGGTATGCCTTTATGCGGTATCAGGCCGATGGGCTGTACTTTTTGGCGAAATCGCTGTTGTTTTGTCAGCAAACTTATCCCGAAAAGACATTGTCGGCTTACTGGCTTGCCGGTACCGAAAGATTAGCAGATGCCCTTGCAAAAGTCTTCACCGAAAACGGCCAGTTCGGACAACACTTAAACTATCAAACCGGCGAAATTATTGCAGGCGGAACAGCCAGCGGAGGCACTGCTATTGGCGCTCTTGCTCTGTGTTCCCAACTTTTTGAAAAATCCGGTTATCTTCAGGTTGCAAAATCGGCCGGTGATTATTACTACATCAATTTTATTCAAAAAGGTTTGACAAACGGCGGACCCGGAGATATTTTCCAGGCACCCGACAGCGAATCTGCCTTTGGATTGCTGGAATCGTACGTGGTTTTATACGAAGTAACCCACGACCCCAAATGGTTGAAAATCGCCAAAGAAATTGCCAATCAGTGTGCCAGTTGGGTCGTTTCGTACGACTTCAGGTTTCCTGCCAAATCCACTTTTCATAAACTTGGCATGCTTACCAACGGAACCGTCATTGCCAATGTCCAAAACAAGCACAGTGCACCGGGCATTTGCTCCCTTTCGGGAAATTCACTTCTGAAACTGTATCGCTACACAAACGATGAGACTTACCTTGAATTAATCGCGGATATTTCAAGGGCTATCCCTCAGTACATGTCGCGGGCCGACCGTCCTATCCCCGATGTTCGTCGAAACCAACGATGGCCCATAATGCCTCCCGGCTGGATCAACGAACGGGTGAATATGTCAGATTGGGAGGAACGGGGTACACCCGGAGACATAAAACGGGGCGAGATTTTCGGAGGATCAACCTGGTCGGAAGTGGCTTGTATGCTAACCTATGCTGAACTCCCAGGTATTTATATTTCGAAAGACAAAGGGCAAGTAACAGTGCTCGACAATTTCGAAGCAGAAGTAATAAATAAAACAGCCCGCTTCATTGATGTCAAAATATCTAATCCTTCGGCTTTTGATGCTAAAGTTAAAGTGATGTGCGAGAACTCAGATGAAAGGAGTAAAGTTCTTCCATTGACTTACATCAAAGCATTTGAGATCTTGAACATCAAAGCAAAGGAATCGAAAATTCTCAGATATAATCTTTAAGCAACCCAAATGCGCAATAATAATTTAACTTTGAATTTACTGAGTAACCTTAAAAACCGCAAAAGAGAATGGTTTGGATAAAAAAACTGTCGGATATAAGATTCTATTTCATTTTTCTGTTGTTGTCAATCTTCGGTTTAGCGGTTGGCCAAAACGTTATACCCCCATCAGAATTGGTCAATCCACTGGTTGATTCTCACAAATCGCGCTGGTTCTATTTCTCGTCGGCATGCCGTCCTTTTGGAATGGTAAGTTTGAGTCCCGATACCTGGACCAAAGGAAGCTGGAATTCAGGTTACCTTTACGATACTACTAGTATTCGCTGTTTTAGCCATATCCATTGCTGGGAAATATCAGGCATTCCGGTAATGCCAACCACAGGGCCCATAAAAGGACATTTGGGTTTCGAAGCAGTTAAATCGCGGTTCTCGCATACCACCGAAGTGGCGAAAGCGGGTTATCATAAAGTAATTCTCGACGATTATGGCATCACTGCCGAGCTGACATCGACAAGCAGGGTAGGTTTTCACCGGTATACTTTTCCAGCGGGAAAAACCGGAAATATTCTTTTTGATATTGGCGCTGAACTGGGACAAGGAACCATGGACTCGGCCTTTATCCGGGTGGTGAATGGCAGTGAACTTACCGGATATGCGGTAATGTCGCCAACTGTGAGGCGCAAAAAACCATGCACGGTTTATTTTGTGGCTCAGTTCAACCAGGATTTTGAAAGTTTTGGAGGTTGGGAAAAAAATGGTAATAAAACTGTCCGCGACCTGGTCACGGGAATTAAAGCCATTTCAGGCAAGGAGAGCGGCGGTTATGTTACATTCGCACCCTCGGCGAAACCCGTGCTGCTAAAAGTTGCCATTTCGTTTGTTAGCGAAGAGCAGGCAAGGTTAAATCTGGAAAGCGAATTGCCACACTGGGATTTCGACGGTGTAGTAAAAGAATCAGCTCTAGAATGGGACCACGAATTAGGTAAAATTAAGGTAGAAGGTGGAACTCATGCCCAACAAGTTAAGTTTTATACCGACTTATGGCATGCTTTGCTCGGGCGACATATTTTCAGCGATATCAATGGAAAATATACCGACAATACCGGGACTAAACCTGTAATAAGGCAAATTCCGCCCGACCAAAGCGGTAAACCACTTTTTAACCACCATAACACCGATGCTTTCTGGGGTGCCGAATGGAACCTCAACATTTTATGGTCTATGGCCTACCCCAAGGTGATGAACGATTTTGTGAACACCCTGGTAGATTATTATAGCAACGGAGGCTTAATTGCCAGGGGGCCGAGTGGTGGCAATTACACTTTTGTGATGGTAGGCGACCAGGCCATTCCTCTGATAGCAGCCTCTTACAATAAAGGTATCCGCAATTTCGATATTGTCAAAGCGTACGAAGGTTCGCTCAAAAACTCCGAACCTGGCGGAATTCGCGACCATGCCGGATATGAGGTCGAAGCTCACCCCTATATGAAAAACTATGTCGAAAGAGGTTTTGTACCTGAAGGTATCGATGGTAAAGGATGGCACCGCGAAGGATGTGGACTTACGCTTTACTTTGCCTATCAGGACTGGTGTATGGCTCAATTTGCAAAAGGACTCGGAAAAACATCCGATTATGAAAAATATTACAAACGCTCGTTCAGTTATCACAATGTTTTCGACACCACAACCCGATGGATGCGGCCAAGGGAACAGGACGGCTCCTGGATGAAAGATTTCACTCCGGTTACTATAGGGTTTAGCGCCCGCGGCTTTGTTGAAGGCAACTCAGCAACTTACACCTACTATGTGCCCCAAAATATTCCGGATCTCATTCAAATAATTGGAGGTAAGAAAGCTTTTGTTGAAAAACTCAGCAAACAGTTTGAACTGGCAACACCAAACAAATATATCACTCCCCACGGCAAGCATTCCGAAAGCTGGGTCGACTACGAAAATCAGCCTTCGCTTCATATGGCACATCTTTTTAGTCACGCAGGAGCCCCCTGGCTCACACAATACTGGGTGCGAAAAATAAAAGACGAAATTTTTAGCGACATTACTCCTTATGGGGGTTATAACGGAGACGAAGACCAGGGACAATTCGGAGCTTTGGGAGTGCTTATGGCTATGGGGATTTTCGATGTGGAAGGAGGCACATCAGTAACTCCGAAATACGAAATCACAAGTCCTGTTTTTGATAAGATCACTATTGCCCTCGATAACAAATATTATCCCGGAAAGGAATTTGTAATTGTTACGCGGAACAATAAACCGGGAAACATTTATATCCAATCGGCCAAATTAAACGGGGCAGAATTAAAGGATTTCAGGTTTACACACCAGGATTTTATAAAAGGAGGAACGCTTGAAATTGAACTCGGCCCACAACCCAATAAAGCGTGGGGCACAATGAGTAAAGAATAGTATTTTAAAAAATAAAAATCAAATGAAGAGAGTCCATAATCTTACTTGCTTGCTGATATTACTCTTTGTCAGTTCCGATCTTTTAGCAACCGATATTTACGTGTCGCCCAATGGCAACGATGCTAACCCCGGAAACCGCGAACAACCCATGGCTACTCTTACGGGAGCGCGCGATGCAGTTCGTGCACTGAGAGCCAAAAATAGGACGAAGGAACCCGTAAATATCATTGTGATGGATGGCACTTATTACATGTCGGAACCATTGTTGTTAACCGATTTGGACTCGCCCAGCCAGGCATTATCCATCACCTTCAAAGCTGCCGATGGTGCCAAACCCGTTTTTGTAGGCGGAAAAGAGATAACCGGCTGGTTAAAAGTGAATGAAAAACTCTGGAAAACCAATATAAAAGAGGTTCAGCAGTATGGATGGAAATTCGAACAGCTTTATGTTAACGGTAAGAGAGCAACCCGGGCAAAATCGCCCAACAAAGGGTTCTATTTTCTGAAGAATGTAGGAGAAACTGTTATGGATAAGGGAAAAGGGCGGGTCGCCAACCTGGCAGTTCAGCGCCTGGGGTTATTTCCGGAAGATGCAAAAAGCCTTAATAACTTTACCAAAGATGATTTTAACGATGCTGTAATTACCCTTTACCATAAATGGGACAACACCCGCAAACGTATTTCGAATTACGATAAAGACAGCGCTTCTGTTTTTACCACGGGCGGTGGCATGAAGCCATGGAACTCACTCGATCATCAAACACGGTATACCATCGAAAATTATCGTGCCGCCCTGGATACCGCCGGGGAGTGGTTCCTCGAAAGTAACGGCGACTTGTACTATATGCCTTTACCAGGCGAAACTCCCGAAACTGTTGAGGCTTATGCTCCAACATTGGGTATTTTTATAATCATTGAAGGAAGTGAGAAAAAACCTGTGGAAAATATTCGCTTCGAAAACCTCAGTTTTAAAGTGGCAGGTTACCGGATGCCTCTCTGGGGTAATGAAGCTGCCCAGGCCGCCGCTCCAATTGAAGCTGTGGTAATGGCCGATTATGCCCGAAATATAGAATTTACCGGATGCGAAATTGCACATACCGGCAGCAATGCCATCTGGTTCCGGAAAGCCTGTTCCAACTGTACCATCAAAACCTGCTATTTTCACGATTTGGGTGCCGGAGGGGTTAAAATTGGCGATATCGCCATTCCTTCCGACGAAAAAGAACTCACGAAGTTTATTACGGTGGATAATAATATTATTCGCGATGGTGGCAATGTTTTCCCCTGTGCTGTTGGAGTTACCATATTCCAGTCGTCCGACAATACCATTACCCACAACGAAATTGCCAATTTCCGTTATTCGGGAGTTTCAGTGGGTTGGGTTTGGGGATACTCATACAGTCCTTCAAAACGCAATAAAATTGAGTTCAACCACATTCACCACCTGGGATGGGGCGAACTTTGCGATATGGGCGGTGTTTATTGCCTGGGAGAGGCTCAGGGAACCACGGTAAGCAACAATGTAATTCACCATGTTTTCTCGTTCGACTACGGCGGATGGGGCTTATACACCGACGAAGGCTCCACCGGAGTGGTAATGGAAAACAACCTGGTATATGCCTGCAAGAATTCGGGTTTTCACCAGCATTACGGCAAAGAGAATTTTATCCGTAACAATATTTTTGCAGCCAATATCAAAGGCCAGCTTCAGGCAACCAGGGTGGAGCCGCACCTGTCGTTTACATTCACAAACAACATTGTCTGGTTCAATTCTGGCGATCTCACCGTTAACAACTGGCCAAAAATCAATATCAATTCCGATAAAAACTGCTATTGGGATACCCGTTCTCAGGATCTGAAATTTGGTAAAATCAATTTCAAAGATTGGCAGAAAAACGGAAAGGATGTCCATTCCATTCTGGCCGATCCGGGATTTGTCAACCCGGCAGCCTTCGATTTCCGGTTGAAAAAAGCATTATCGATGAAAAAGATTGGGTTTGTGCCTTTCGATTATTCCAAAGCGGGTGTTTATGGAAATGTGGAATGGATGAATCTGGCCCGTTTCGACGAAAATACTACCAGCCAGTACGATGAAGCAGTAGCCAAAATCAAATAAAATGAAAGCTCTTTTTATTTCATTATTAATTCTGGCAAATGGTATTTGCCACAGTTTCGCTCAAGTTGAAAAAATAAACTTCAGGAACTGGGAAAACTGCTATCGCCTCAAAAATGAGAGATGCGAAGTAATCATTAATGCCTCTGCAGGAGGGAAAGTGATCTGGTTTGCCCTGAACGGAAAAAACATGATCTACGAAAATCTGCAGCAGGACGGGAAGCTGCTGGCCGACTGGCAACAAAAACCTTTTGACCCCGATGGCGGTCGCTTCGATTTTGGACCGGAAAAGGTAACCCAGCCTTTGCACGCACTCACCTGGATGGGACCTTGGAAAGCGGAGATTGTTAACCATAACACCATCCGTCTGACATCGGAGCCCGATAAGAGCTTGGGACTGCAAACAACCAGGGAATTCAGCCTTCATCCCGATTCATCGATGCTTACCATAAAATTATCGGCCACCAACATTTCCGAAAAAAAACTCATGCGTCATTTCTGGAGCCGCACCCTGGTGAAACCTGGAGGAGAACTGTTTTTACCTCTGAACTATAAAACCACTGTTGATAAAGGCTGGAGAAGATTTCTCTGGAACCCCGACAGGATGGACAGCATACCGCAACCCGACGAAAGAATAAAAATTGAATCCGGAACGTTGATGTTTCGGGCAGTTGGGGCCACCATCAAAGCAGGAACCTATGCCATGGATGGCTGGATGGACTACCAGATTGACGGGATGATATTCAAAAAAACCTTTCCCACCTACCCATCCGGAGATTATTCGGGGAGCGAACACCTTACCACCATTTTTTACAGCAATGGCAAATTTATCGAACTGGAACCTTGCAGCCCCACTTACAGTATTAATCCCGGGCAAACCATCTGGTTTACCGAAAAATGGGAACTGAAAGAAGATTTGCCCTGAACGGAATTACAAACATTTATTTACTTTTGATGAGCATTCATCAACCAGTAAACTTAACATTATGTGCAAAACGATTTTTCAGGCAGTTTTCATATGCTCCCTCTTAGCTCTTTTTTCCTGTTCCGGTAACCGCGAAGTCAAAAACCAGGATAGCACCAAGGCACAGGATACTGTGCAAGTTTCCGATGAACAGCCTGCTGCCGAAATGATTTCCTTCCCCGGGGGTACCTTCACAATGGGCTCAAACGATGGTCTACCTCAGGAAAGACCTGCTCACCAGGTTACAGTCAAAGCTTTCAGAATTGATAAACACCCCATTACTGTAAAAGAGTTCAGAAAATTTGTGAAAGCAACCAGCTATAAAACTGATGCAGATAATTTTGGTAATTCAGGAGTTTTCAGTTTCGAGACTTACGGTTGGGAGCTGAAAAACGGCGTTAACTGGGAGTATCCCATGGAAAGAACCATGGCTGTTGCTGAAGATAATCACCCGGTTACTCATGTTAGCTGGAGAGATGCCGAAGCTTACGCCAGCTGGGCTGGAAAGCGCCTCCCAACTGAAGCCGAATGGGAATACGCGGCCCGCTGTGGTGGAAAAGCCAATTCAAAATACAGTTGGGGCAACGAGCTGATTGTAAATGGAAAATATAAAGCAAACGTTTGGCAGGGCAACGACTTGTCGGCGCCCCAGGGTACCGATGGTTTTAAGTTTACATCGCCGGTGGGCTTTTTTGGGGAAAACGCGTGCGGACTTACCGACATGGGTGGTAATGTTTGGAACTGGTGCTCCGACCAGTTTTTACCATATCCGGGCAACACAACTCCTTCGAATAACGACCCTGAACTCCGGGTGATCCGCGGCGGCTCTTTCTTTTTCGACGACAATGGCGATAAAAGCTACACTGTAACATTCCGTGGTTCAAATACCCGCGAAACATCCCTTTTTAACCTTGGTTTCAGGTGTGCGGCCGATAATTAGGGGCTGCTGAAAAACCACTAATCAGCTTATTTTAAAATTATTAAAATTCACATTCGGAAACCAGATGCAAAGACATAGAATGTTAAAAGTTTGCATCGAAATCCTGAAGGGATTTAATTTGAATAGCCCCGTACAAAGTGCGGGGTTAATAACGAAACCAAATCCAGAACCCTGGAAGGGTTCAATTTCAACTAATTGAACCCTTCCAGGGTTCTGAAACATTATTCTCTCAATACCGCCGGTTCCACCGGCGGCTATTCAAATTTAAGTCCTTTGGACTTAATCTGCAGCCCTTAATTAAAACAGAGATTCAGTCAGGGTATCATTAAAATGAGCCTCTGTCGATAAACCGGCAGGGGTTATTTATTGCCTTATAATTTTTGGAAAGAATCATGTCAACAATGGTTTTTCCCATCAATATAAAATCAGTTGAAATAACCGAAATTCCTGAATTTGAAACCACCTCCTTCAAAGGGGTGTCGTTGTAAGAAATAATACCTATATCCTTTCCGGGGTTTAGGCTCATGCGACGAGCTTCCAGCAATATATTTTTCAGATCGTTTTCGTCGATCACAATGTATGCCTCCCCCTTTTTCAGCGAACCGGAAAAAGGCCCACAACATACCTTGTACTCCATTTTCATATCCTCGCAGAAGTGTTTGAATCCTTTTAACAATTCTGCTGGAGGAACAGTGAAATTATCGTGAAACAGTAAATTTAAACAACTGTATTTCCACATCAGATTCCCTGTCGATCGCAGCGATTTCTCAATATCGTTTTCAAAATCCTGAAAAACGCCTGAAAAGTTGCAGGTACCTTCCGGTCTTCGTACCAAAAGAAAGAGGCTGTCGCAGGGAATTTTGCCCAACACCGCATTATCGGCCTTTTCACTGCAGGGGAGAACAACATATGAGGTGTATTTACCAATATTGTCCTTTATTGTTCGTTCAAAAACCGAAGGATTAAAATAATGAAAATGAAGGTTTAGATTGGCTTTTTCGCCAAAAGCATCTCTGATGGCATGAAAAAGCGTTTGCTTATAGCTTGTAAAATTATCGAAGAGCAAAAAAACATTGTGCTGAAGCTCAACATTTGTCGATGTTACAAAATATCCCTTCCGTGGAACCGAAACAAGTATCCCTCTTTTTACCAGATCGAGGTAGGCTTTCTGAATTGTTTTCCTGGCTATACTCTGTTGTTGCAGAATTTCGTTTATCGAAGGAACCTGGTCACCATTTTTCAATTGCCCCTTTTGGATCATGTCTTCGATATGTTTTTCTACAACCTTGAATTTTAATCGTTCCGATGAACTTTCCATTTGTGAACAAATCAGATTTTTCTGTGCTACTCTGTGCTATTTTTCTGAATGCATCTCTCTGGGTAAAGGTATTAAAAACACGCTACAAATAATATTTCACAAGCAATGTGATTCGTTATTTGATAAAGCACCTTTCACACCTGAAGCATTTTGATTTTGTTAAATTTGTTCGTACAACGCTAACAAAAATTTTATGAAACACCGTATTTTGATTCTTATCCTATTTACCGGAGTTATTTCCGGAATAGGTAAGGCCCAGAACAACACTCTCAGTGCAAAAGAAAAGAAAGCAGGCTGGAAATTGCTGTTCGAAGGCAAAACCAATCAGGGATGGCACCGCATTCATCAGGATAAATTTCCGGATCGTGGATGGGTAATCACCAATGGCGAACTCTGCTGCGTTGCTTCCGATAAAGGCGAATCGACCAATGGCGGAGATATTGCCACTATTGAGGAATTTGACAATTTTGAACTGGCTTGGGAGTGGAAAATGCTCACCAAAGGAGGAAACAGCGGCCTGAAGTATTTTGTAAAAGATACCGCCAGCAATGGCAACGATAAGTACGCCCTTGGACTGGAATATCAGCTCCTGGATGATGAAAATTTCGAATGGATGAAAACCGGACAGATGAAACCCGGCGACTACCGCACCCTCGGGTCGTTGTATGAAATTTATCCGGCAGTGGTAAAACATCCCAAACCACTCGGAGAATACAACATAAGCCGCATTGTAAGCAAAGGTTCTCATGTGGAACACTGGCTGAATGGTGAAAAAATCCTTGAATATGAAAGGGGATCAGCCGATTTCAGAAAAAAGGTTGCCGAAAGCAAGTTTAAGGTTTACAAAGGCTTTGGTGAAGCCCCGAAAGGCAAAATTGTTCTTCAGGACCACGGATGCAATATTTGCTTCCGAAATATAAAAATCAAAAAACTGTAACCTCACATACCTATTTATGGAAACCACCCGCCGTAATTTTATCAGAACAGCAGTTGCAGGCTCGGCCGGAGCAATGATTGTTCCAACCATTGTGCCTTCGTCAGTTTTTGGCTCATCCGCACCATCGAACCGCATTAACATTGCCATGATTGGTTGCGGAAGACAGACAGTCAACCCAAATATTCCCCAACTTTTGGCTTCACCCAATGCACAAATTGTTGCAGTTTGCGATGTCGACTCCTGGCGGCTCGGGAATGCACAAAAACAGGTGAATGACTTTTATTCTGCTCAGAAAGGGTTAAATTATAAAGGATGTAAGATTTTTTCGGATCACCGTGAGCTATTACGAAAAAAAGATATAGATGCCGTAATGATCTCTGTTCCCGACCACTGGCACGTCCCCATTGCTATTGAAGCTGCAAGGGCTGGTAAGCATATCTCCCTTGAAAAGCCCATATCCACATGCATTGAACATGGTCGACAACTGGTAAAAGCAATTCAGAAATATAAAGTGATTACCCGCAACGACAGCGAATTCCGCACTTTGCCTAAATTTTCAAGAGCGGTTGAACTGGTACGAAACGGTCGTATCGGCAAAATACAGCGCATCTTTGTGGCTGTACCTGCTGAACTCAACGGTTCGGCATTGCCTCCGCAGCCTACCATGCCTGTTCCGTCCGAACTAAACTACGATTTGTGGTTAGGTCCCGGCTGGGAGGCACCTTACACCGAAAAACGCGTTCATGCACAAAAAGCTTACGGTCGCCCGGGTTGGATGCGGGTCGACAGCTACTGCAACGGAATGATATCCAACTGGGGCGCACATCTGATGGGCATTGCCCAATGGGGTAACAACTCTGAGTACACAGGCCCTGTTTCCATCGAAGGAACGGGCGATTTCGACAAAGGTTTATGGAACACGCTTAACAGGTTCGATATACGTTACCAATACCAGAATGGGGTGGAACTGTTTTTCAAAATTGAACGTCCGTACGTGAGGTTTGAAGGAACCGATGGATGGATTGAGATAGAATACCAGGATAAACTTTCAGCCAGCAGTCAGGCTATTCTTGATTCGGAAATTAAACCCAACGAGATGCAAATAAGAAATATTCCGAATGACAAGGAAGATTTTCTGCTTGCCATTAAAAACAATAAACCGTCGCTTGAACCATTGGAAACAGCACACCGCACCATTTCGATGTGCCAGCTCGGGCTTATTGCCGTTAAATCCGGTGCAAAACTCAACTGGGATCCCGAAAAGGAAGAGTTTATCAATGATAATGCAGCCTCGGCATTGCTCAATATCCCTATCAGAGAGAAATATTTTATGTTTTAGATTTTCAAATCAACATTTATGAGCTTCACGCGACGTGATTTTATGAAAACCACAGGAGCCGGAATTATGGTTTGTGGATTACCTTGTATTCAACAGGCTGGATTTATTGAAAAAAGTGAATCGCCTAATAAAAAATCATTTCAATTTGCAATTGCTGGCTATTCCTTTCTGAAATTCAATCTCGATCAGTCGTTATCAATGATGCAACGATTGGGAATTTATCACTTAGCTCTTAAAGATTTTCATCTTCCTCTCAACAGCTCTCAGGAAGAAATTGATCGTACACTTGCTAAAATGAATTCCTCAGGTGTTTCTCCTTATGGAGTAGGCCCAATTTATATGAAAACCGAAGTTGAAGCAGATCAGGCTTTTTCGTATGCCAAAAAAGCGGGAGTTTCGCTTGTTATTGGAGTTCCCAACTATGAACTCCTTCCGTATGTTGAGAAAAAAATTAAAGCCTATGATATAAGGCTTGCAATCCATAATCACGGTCCGGATATTCAACTTTACCCAAGTGTGGACGATATATGGAATAACATTAAAAGCAGGGATCAGCGAATGGGTATTTGCATGGACATTGGGCATACAACCCGATTGGGGCTCGATCCTGTAACAACATTTCTTAAATACAAAGATCGAATTTTCGATATTCACATTTGGGATTGCGATAAACCTAAAAAAAAGGGGTGGTGTGTGGAAGGCGGAAGAGGCATTATCGATTTTCCCAGATTCTTCAAAGCTCTTAAAAAAGCTGACTACCGGGGAACCTGTAGTTTGGAATATGCAAAAGACATGACCGACCCACTGCCCGGCATGGCTGAGTCCTTCGGTTATTTTAACGGAGTTCTTGCCGGATTAAATGTTTAACAGCAAATGTGCTTTGTGACTATAGATTAACAATCATTTAGGGTAATCCCTGGAATGATTGTTAACTCAGGCTTATTGAACAAAAACGAATTTTAAATAAATAAGAGTTTACATTATAGAAGTAGTACCCTGTTAGCTAATTAATTAAAAGCTTGAAAACAAAATCAAATTTTAGATGGACTATACTGGGTTTGTTGTTTATTGCAACAACTATCTTATATATTGACAGGTCAGCTCTTGGTATTTTGGCTCCTACGCTTCAGAAGAACATGAATTGGACCGAGGCTCAATATGGGTATATTAACACAGTGTTTATGATAGCTTACGCATTGTGTTTTTTGGTGATGGGTTCTCTGATCGATAAATTTGGAACACGAAAAGGTTATCTGTTTTCGATCTGTATCTGGAGCCTTGCAACTTTAGGACATGCATTTGCCCGCACATGGGTTGGCTTTGCAGTAGCACGTTTTACCATGGCAGTTGGGCAGTCGGGCAATTTTCCATCGGCAATAAAAGCCGTAGCTGAGTGGTTTCCCAAAAAAGACAGAGCTTTGGCCGTGGGCATTTTTAATGGAGGTGCCAACATGGGAACTATACTAGCTCCTTTAATTATTCCGACACTTGTTCTAAGTTTTGATAATTGGCGGGTTGGTTTCATATGGACAATCCCCATAAGTGCTATTTGGGCACTGCTCTGGTTTAAATATTTCAGAAGACCGGAGCAGAGCAGCAATGTTTCGGGTGAAGAACTGCAATATATCAATTCCGACGGTGACGAAAACGGAAACTTAGCAAAAGTTGGATGGCGGGATATCCTTCCGCAACGAGGTGCCTGGGCTATAGCACTGGCAAAGTTTATGGCCGATCCTATCTGGTGGTTTTACATTTTTTGGGGAGCAAAATTCCTTAACGAAAAATTCGGACTTAATCTCAAGGAAATTGGGCTACCCTTCTTCATTATTTATTTAGCTTCATGGGCTTTGGGCATTCTATTCGGTTGGTTCTCTTCAAAATTAATAAAAGCAGGATTTAGTTTGAATAAAGGACGTAAACTTGGAATGCTTTCCTGCGCATTATTTGCTGTACCAGTAGCCTTTGTACCACATACAAATAATATGTGGCTTGCGGTGGGGCTAATAGCCCTGGCTGCCGGTGGCCACTGTGGCTGGTCGGCCAATGTGTTTAGCCTTATGTCAGATATTTTTCCCAAAAAAGCTACTGCCACCGTTGCCGGTTTTGGTGGTTTTTCGGGAGCTGTTGGTGGGGTAATCGCTGCATTTTCAGTGGGAAAAATACTTCAGAATGTAGGAATAACAGGTTATACAATCCCCTTTGCTATTGCAGGATGTGGTTATTTAATAGCACTTCTTCTTATTCATTTGTTAGTGCCAAGAATCAAATCCATAGATATTTAGCAAATAGTATAGCCATGATTATCCATAATCATTAGGAAATTTAATAACAAGAAATTATACAGGTTCGAAATCATGTTGCCCAGGTTAATGGCAATATAATTAATTGAAAACTTTTAAATTAGTAAAAATGACCAGCAAAGATAGAATTCAAAAAGCTTTGAATCATCAGGAACCAGATCGTATTCCATATGATCTGGCGGGAACCACAGTAACTGCAATTACCCGGAATGCTTATAAAAATGCAATGAAGCACAGGGGACTTTCTCCTGATACCGGCGACGATGAAATTGACCCCATTCAGCAAATAGTGACTCCTCACGAGGAAAATCTCCTCCTCTTAAAATCGGATACCCGCCGTATTGGAGCTCATCGAATTCCCGATTATAAAAACATAAAGAGGGTTTCGGGAAATGTAATTACCGTGACCGATTTTTATCACAGCGACTGGATTTTTGAGGAAGGGAAAGACCTTTATTTCCACATGATCTCCTCCCCTCTTGCAAAGTATGAATCTCTTTCCGGTTCAATGCATCTGCTTACTCCTCCAAATTGGGAAGAATACATAAAAAATCTTCGAAGTACATTAGATAGCCAGATATCCAAAGTTGGCAACTTCTGCGGAATAGCCGACAGAAATACCGCAGGTTTAACGGAAAACAGCCTTCGCATCAGAGGCTATGAAAACTGGTTTATGGATACGCTTATAGACCCCGCTGGGGTTGAAGCACTGCTGGAAAGAATTACCGAAGATAAAATCCGGTATTGGGATGCTGTAATTGATTGGGCATTGGAAACCGGGAATGAGCATAAAATTCAGGTCATTGCCGAGTGCGACGATTTGGGTTCTCAATCAGCCACCATCATCGCTCCATCGCAGCTTCAGCAGTTGGTAATTCCCAGGTTGAAAATAATATTTAACCATGTGAAGAAACGACTGCCGCACGTGAAAGTCTTTATGCACAGTTGTGGCGCCATTCGCGAAATCTTACCCGACCTGATTGATGCCGGGCTTGACATCCTCAACCCGGTTCAGTTTACTGCCGCAGGAATGGACCTGAAAGCGCTGAAGCATGATTTTGGCGATGTCCTCACTTTCTGGGGCGGAGGCGTTGATACCCAGTCCACTCTCAACAAAGGGAACCCGCAGCAAGTTGCCGATGAAGTAAAAAAGATTATTGATATCCTTGCTCCTGGCGGAGGCTTTGTATTTGCTCCCGTTCACAACATACAGGACGATGTTAGTCCTGAGAATTTCTGGGCAATGTGGGATACATTACAGGATTATGGGAAATATTAAGCATTCAGGTACAATTGTATTGCCGTAGTTAAAGCATATTATGTATTTTAGAGATTTAATTTTAAATCTCAGCAAAACTATGATCCGGTTTCTACTACTTTCCATTTTTATATTCAGCGGAATAACAACATTCTCCCAGGTTACCTTCCGGGAAAATATCCTTAGCATGGAAAATGAACTCATGCTTCAGAAAATAAGCTTTCAGAAAGGCTCTATTCAACCCATGTCCATTTTCTCGAAAAGTAAAAACACCGAACTCCTTGCAGGTCAATCATCTCCCTGGTTTGAATTTGTGGTTAACGGCCAGCTAATCACCTCCGACCAGCCATTCTGGAAATTTGTAAGCTTTTCAACCCGCAAAATAAATAATGGTGGAACCGAAGCCATTGTAACTGTTCAAAATACAAGAAATGCAAATGGCCTCCAGGTTGAAATACTTCGCCAGATTTTCCAGAACTCCCCTTTGGTCAGGGAAAAACTCACGCTGAAAAACCCTGGAAAAGCTACGCTGGTATTGAAAAAACTCGATGGGAATCTTCATTTTATATTTCCATGTTATTCGCTCAGGGAAACCGGAACCATCCATACGCTTACTGAAACACGCATCGCTACATTCAATAAAGAGGTAGTCGAAAATTACAACCCCGCCTTAACATGGGACGACCGTACCCACGATTTTAACCTGGCTCACTGCCATATGTTTCACCCCGATATCATCAAAAAAGAACTTGCCGCTAATTCTGAATTTACTGCAAAAGGTCCCTTTATAACATATCAAACACCCTCCTACTCCTGGCTTATGGCCTACGAGCATGCCTCGCAGGATAAAAACTATGGCAGCGAGTTTGGTAATGCCGCAAAAAAAACTTCGGTTGCAGGCATTGATGCTGATCAGGGCGTCACAGGAGCATCGGGCATCGTGGAAAAAGAAGACGACTTTTGGTTTCTTTCCCTTTCGGGTGAAAGAAAAAACAATGCTTCCGATCTGTTCGTGGAGATCAGAAAAGGCGGCTACCTCGATGGCGAAGCGATTACAACCACCAAGCCCTACGAAACCGTTTGGGCGACATCGGCATTCTTTTTTCAGCCCGAAGAAGAAAAGGCAATAGTTCACAATTATTTGTGGAATCAGATTACAGAAAACCGTGCTTCACGCAAAAGTCATTTTTATTACAACACCTGGGGAATGCAGCGCGATGCCAACAACAAAACCGGTTTGCGCGATATTTTTACTGAAACCCGTATTCTGGAGGAAATCCGATATGCATCGGAACTGAATGTCGATTTATTTGTGCTCGACGATGGCTGGGAAGAAACTATGGGCGTCTGGCGACCTCATTCCAAAAGGCTTCCCAACGGATTGTCCCCGCTTGTAATCGAGATGAAAAACCGAAATATCATTCCCGGCATCTGGCTTTCACCGATGGGCGTCGATTCGCTGGCTGAAAGGTTCAAAAATCATCCTGAATGGGTGTTGAAAGACGTAAACAGCAAACCCATCCGTGCACAATGGGGCTTCCCCGCTTTCGATTTCGTAAGCGGCTTTTACGATTTATTCGTGGCCGACTGCAAAAAGCTGGTCGATGATGGTATCCGCTTTTTTAAATGGGATGCCATCAATACCTTTAACAGCACCCTGCCCGATCTCTATCACGGAAGCAGTGCTTATTCCAAGGAAGAGATACGAGACCGTTACGGATTCATGCTTCCTTTTTATGTAACCCGCGCTATGAAAGAACTCAGGGAATACAACCCGGAAGTGGTGGTTGAAATTGACCTGACCGAAAAGGAACGGTGTGTGATCGGTTTAATGCCCCTGCAGGAAGGGAAACTATTCTGGATGAACAACGGAGCATCGGCGTATAACGATTACAGCACCCTTCGCACCAAATCCATGCGCACAGTGATTAACGAATATGCCGGAATCATTCCCACAGAGCTGTTTACCCAGGCAGTTTACCCACACCATGTCAGGCCGTTCGATGCACAGCGGTACCATGTAAATACCACCCTGGTTGCAGGTCGTGGTTTTTGGGGAAATCTCCAGTCCATGTCACAACCTCAACGCCTCAGGGCAGGCGAAATGCTTGCAAAAAGTAAAAGGGTGCTTCCGTATATCACTGCATTGCCAATGGAAGTAAAGGGAAAGATCGGCTCATCACCCGAAATTTACACCCATGTAAACCGCGAAAAAGGAGCCGGACAGGTAATTGCATTCAGCGGATCAGCAATGAATTATATGCATACTGTGGAAGTTAAATCTGATAGTTGCCTGGCAGTTTTGAATCACGCTTATAAAATCAACCGCAATACGCTCGAAATTCCATTTCAGTTTACTGCACCCGATGCTTCGCGCGAAGCATTTATTATTCCTAATAACGGCAAAAAAATAAGTATAATGGAGTCTTCCGCCTGGTTGAGAAATGTATCTCTAAATGGAAATTCACTCGAGATTGAATCCGGAGCAGATGGTGAAGCGGTGTTAGTATTCCCCATTGAAACAGGGGAATTAAAATTAAGTGTCGCGACTTCCGAATATCAGTTGAAAACAGAAAACAACCGGAAATATGTGGTATTAAAAATGGCTGAAGGAAAGAAGGTGACTGTAAGTTGGTGATTGCTATCCGATTATGATAAATATGCAAACCGATCCATAATGAAATTGTTACACATGTATCTATTAAAAACATGGGAAGTTATATAGTAGCTGGAAAAAGTGGGGAAGAAATACGGTCTGACATAATTCTTCACCCGGGAGAAGTTCTAAGAGACGAACTGAAAGCAAGGAAGTTAATGAAATCGGTATTTGCTTTGGAAATTAAAGTATATCCTTCTCATTTCTCTGAAATTCTGAAAGGAAAGCGCAATATGAATGCCTCGCTGGCAATTAAACTGGAAAAAGCGTTGGGAATAAGTGCAGAATTCTGGATCCGGCTGCAAGGGGAGTATGATTTGGCTGTGGAACGAAAGAAAATAACAATGGGTTGAGATCCACTCAAAAGGTCAAAATTAGATTCTACCCCCCGAAAAAATGGGGTATAATGAATTGATGACAGGCCAACCGTTACTAATTTTCATCCCTTACCTTTGGCTTGAACCAAAGGTACCCAAAGTTCAAGGCTTCCAGAAAATTGGCTAAAAACAAAATCCTGTCCTGCTACGGGGATAAGCCACTACTATTTGCCAAATTCTAAGTATTTAGTAATCAATTAGTTTGTTGGTTAGAATAAAAATAATTTCCATCAATACCGCTACAATCCCCTCACGACGGCCAAAATTTTGTTTTCTTGTCGCCATTTTCTGAAGGCCGATCCCTAACCTTGGGCATTTCGTTTTTATTCAGATATTAAAAATTTGTGCGCCAGATTTTTACCAAAATCTACCATTGGTAATTAAATAAAAAACCTCCGATTTCAATGGAAACCGGAGGTTCTAATTTATGTCAGGTTAAATTACAGGCTGTTTGCAATTAAATCGCCTAATTCTTTTGTACCCATACCCATTTGTCCGGCTGATAAGCTCTTGATTTTCCCGGAACCAAGGGTGTCGCTTACTGCTTTTTCGATAGCAGCGGCAGCAGCGCTTTCTCCAAGGGTATCGAGCATTAAAGCTCCTGCACAGATAGCAGCCAAAGGATTTATCACGTTTTGACCGGTATATTTTGGAGCAGATCCCCCCATCGGTTCGAACATCGAAACACCTTCGGGATTAATATTACCTCCGGAAGCAATTCCCAATCCACCCTGAATCATAGCTGCAAGGTCGGTAATGATATCACCAAAAAGATTTTCAGTTACAATTACATCATAGAACTCAGGCGATTTTACAAACCACATGGTGGCTGCATCTACATGGTTATAATCTTGTTTAATATCCTTATAGTCCATGTCCCCAACTTCTTTATGCGTACGGACCCAAAGGTCGCCGGCGTAGGTAAGTACATTGTTTTTATGAACAAGGGTAAGCTGTTTGCGTTTGTTACGCTTGCGGGTATATTCGTATGCATACCGGATACAACGCTCTACAACAGGGCGTGAATAAACCATTACCTGTGTTGCAACTTCCATAGGGGTTCCTACCTGAACTGCACCGCCAACACCGGTATAAATACCACCGGTATTTTCGCGGATAACAACAAAGTCGATATCGGCAGGGCCTTTATCCTTTAATGGAGTTTCAACACCAGGGTATAATTTAACCGGACGAAGATTAATGTATTGATCAAGCGCAAACCTCATCTTTAAAAGAATACCAACTTCCAAAATTCCAGGTTTTACATCGGGATGGCCTATAGCACCCAAAAATATGGAATCGAATTTTTTTACTTCTTCAATTGCTGATGCCGGTAATGTTTCTCCGGTTCTTTTGTAACGCTCGCCTCCGAAATCAAAATTTTGATAGTTTAACTTAAATCCAAATTTTGAAGAAGCTGCATTTAATACTTTCAGACCTTCATTAAGTACTTCCGGCCCAGTACCGTCGCCGGGTATTAAAGCAATGTTGTACGATTTACTCATTTTTAGTAATATATTTATGTTAATTAAATATTATTTCACACAAGTTTTTCAATTTCCTGCTTAAGATTTATTAGATCATTATTGATGGTATTCCAGACTATCTCAAGATCAACCCCAAAATAACCATGAATGATTCTATTTCTCATCCCTGTAAAACGATGCCATTCGATACTGGAATTTCGAGTTTTAAATGTTTCTGTTAATTGATTTGCGGCTTCGCCAATCACTTCGAAGTTCCGTATTACAGCATCAACAATTAGACTGTTATTTTTAAATTCTTCAAAAGATAATCCTTTTGTATATCTTGCTATCTTATTGCATGAATCAATAATGTCTGCTAAAAGAAGTCCGTCATTTCGTTTAGGCATATTTCAAGTCATTAGTAATAAAACCAAAATAACTGTCCTTTATTCCATTTCTTGAAACAAGATCGACCTTGTGATTGAGTAGCTTTTCCAATTCACCTGCAAGATCAATAAATTCTATTCCGGGAGCTTTCGTAAATTCAACCATAATATCAATGTCACTGGAATCGGTTGCTTCACCTCTTGCATAAGAACCAAATACAGCAAAACTCTTTACCCTATATTTTTGAGCAAAATAGTTTTGCTTACTATGCAATGTGCTAAGTATTTGTTCCAGAGACATCATTTTTTAAAAATATCTCAAAGGTAAAAAGAATTTGCTAAGCTTTCTCATTCTCTATAATATTCAACATCTTGACTGTTGCTTTGATAGCGGCAATGGTCTGGTCCGAATCAAGTCCACGGGTTTTAAATTCGCGACTGTTTTCCCAGGTAATAACTGTTTCAACCAAGGCATCGGTTTTGCCGCCCGGGGGAATGGTCACCACATAATCGGTAAGTTTCGGCAGTTTCTTTTTCAGCGATTTAAAGATCATCTGCAAAGCCTTCATAAAAGCGTCGTACTGACCATCTCCTGTGGCCGTTTCCTGGTAGACCTTCTTATTAATTTCGATGCTGATGGAGGCCACCGGTTTTAACCCTTCTGTCAGAGATAATGAAAAGTTTTTTACTTTAATCTTTTGCTCAATGAGCTCGCTGTTAAGAATATCGGAGATGATAAAAGGAAGGTCGTCGGTGGTGACATTTTCCTTTCGGTCGCCCAATTCAATTACCCGTTTGGTAACCTGTTTCATCGTTTCAGGATCGAGTTCAATGCCCAATTCCTTCAGGTTTTGCAGGATATTTGATTTCCCGGCAGTTTTACCCAGGGCATATTTTCGAACACGACCAAAACGCTCAGGTAGCAGCTCATTAAAATAAAGCTTTTCCTTACTATCGCCATCAGCATGTACCCCGCAAGTTTGCGTAAATACATGTTCACCAACAATAGGCTTATTTGAAGGGATCCGAATACCTGAAAAGGATTCAATCATGCGGCTGACAAGATTGATTTTCTCTTCGTTAATATTTAGTTTGATGTTGGCATGATCGTGCAAAACAGCAATTACACTGGATAATGGAGCATTCCCAGCGCGTTCCCCTAACCCATTTACAGTGGTATGAACGCCTTTAGCCCCCGCCCTTACCGCAGCTAAAACATTTGCGGTGGCAAGGTCGTAGTCGTTATGGGCATGATAATCGAAATGGATATGGGGTGCACGGTCCACCATCATTTTGGTAAACTCAAACGATTCTTCCGGATTCATAATTCCAAGGGTATCGGGAATCATAATCCTCATAAAATCTTCCTTCACAAGGGCATCCAATAAATAGAAAACATAGTCGCGCGAATTTCGCATCCCATTGCTCCAATCTTCCATGTATATGTTTGCCTTCAGCCCATTTTTATGCGCATACTTTAAAACGTTGCTAATATCGGCAATATGCTCATCCGGAGTTTTCTTTAACTGCCCTTTCAAATGCTTTAACGATCCCTTACAAAGCATGTTTACCACTTTGGCTCCGGAATTAACAATCCAGTCGATCGATTCGGTTCCGTCGATAAAACCAAGTACTTCAACTTTATCGATGTACCCATGTGCAGTGGCCCATTCGGTAATTCGTTTTACGGACTTAAATTCTCCCTCCGACACTTTGGCCGAAGCTACTTCAATGCGGTCGACTTTAATTTCTTCTAACAGAATTTTTGCCGCACTCAACTTCTCGCTCGCCGTAAACGAAACCCCGGATGTTTGTTCCCCATCGCGCAGGGTGGTATCCATTATTTCGACTTTCATTTTCAGTATTTTAAATTGACAATTATCGATTGACGATTTTAGGCTTTGCTTTTCTCAAATGCCTCAATCTTATCTTTCATGTTTAACAAGTAATCGATATCGTCGTAACCATTCATTAGACAAGTTCTTTTGTATGGGTTGATATCAAATTTCTCTGATTCGCCCGAAGAAAGCAATGTGATTGTTTGGTTCTCCAAATCAATTTTGAGCTTGGTTGCCGGATTAGCTTCAATAGCGCTGTAAATTTTAGAAAGAAATCCTTCCGAAACCTGAACCGGAAGCAATCCATTATTAAGCGAATTGTTCTTAAAAATATCGGCGAAAAAGCTCGATACCACTACCTTGAACCCATAATCGTAAATTGCCCAGGCAGCATGTTCCCTACTGGAGCCACTTCCAAAGTTTCTTCCTCCAACCAATATTTTACCGGTATAGGTAGAATTATTCAATACGAAATTCGAAATTTTATTGTTATTCTTGTCGTACCGCCAGTCGCGGAAAAGATTTTCGCCAAAACCATCGCGGGTGGTTGCTTTTAAAAAGCGTGCAGGTATTATCTGATCGGTATCTACATTCTCGATTGGCAGCGGTATTGCTGGCGACTCAAGGGTTATAAATTTATCTATTGCCATAATAAAATTGATAATTGATAATTGATGATTTATAATTGAGATTGCGATTGCGATTTAAATAGAAAGGAGTAGTTCCTTCAATCAAAAATCGGCGACCGACAATTACATTAATTCTCTCGGATCGGTAATTACTCCTGTTAAAGCAGCAGCAGCAGCTGTTAACGGACTCGCTAAAAAAGTACGAGAGCCAGGTCCCTGGCGGCCTTCAAAATTCCTGTTCGAAGTAGCAACGGCATATTTGCCTTCAGGAACTTTATCGTCGTTCATTGCCAAACATGCCGAGCACCCTGGCTGACGTAGTTCAAAACCTGCTTCATTCAATATTTTGTCAATACCTTCTTCAATACACTGTTTTTCAACCTGTTTTGACCCAGGAACTAACCAAACAATTGTATCTTTATCTTTCTTCTTACCTTTCACAAAGCTTGCAAAGGTTCTGAAATCTTCGATACGACCATTGGTACAACTTCCAAGGAATACATAGTCGATTTTGCGCCCCAGCATTTTCGACCCAGGTTCAATATCCATGTATTTCAAAGCTTTCAGGAATGTAGTTTTGTTATTATCGGCAAACTCACTTCCATCGGGGAGCGTGTCAGAAATTTTACATCCCATACCCGGATTGGTTCCATACGTAATCATGGGCTCTATATCGCCACCGTCATACCGGATTACACTATCGAACTCAGCACCGTCATCGGTCTTAAGGGTTTTCCAGTAAACTACCGCCTTGTCCCAGTCGGTTCCTTTAGGAGCAAATTCGCGCCCTTTAACATAATTGAAAGTTGTTTCGTCGGGGGCAATCATACCTCCCCGGGCTCCCATTTCTATACTCATATTGCAAAGGGTCATGCGGCCTTCCATGCTCAAGCTTGTAATAGCAGAACCGGCAAACTCAATAAAATAACCCGTACCTCCCGATGCAGAGATTTTCGAAATGATATACAGAATAATATCTTTTGCAGTTACTCCTTTGCCAAGCTTACCATTCACTTCAATAAGCATTTTCTTTGGCTTGGGTTGCATAATACACTGTGTAGCAAGTACCATTTCTACTTCGCTGGTGCCTATTCCAAATGCAACGGCTCCAAAAGCCCCATGGGTGGAAGTGTGGCTATCGCCGCAAACCATTGTAGAACCAGGAAGTGTAATTCCCAACTCCGGACCAACCACATGCACTACACCCTGCCATGGATGATTTAACCCAAACAATGTTACGCCGTGGTTTTCACAATTTTTTGTAAGGGTTTCAACCTGCGAACGCGAAAGTACATCGCGAATGGTGAGGTGTTGATCGATTGTAGGAACGTTATGATCGGGGGTAGCAAACGTCTGTTTGGGACGGGCTACTTTAATCCCCCGCTTATCAAGTCCTGCGAATGCTTGTGGACTGGTTACCTCGTGAACCAAATGGCGATCGATATAAACCACACTCGGGCCTCCTTCTATCTGCGAAACAACATGGCTGTCCCACACTTTATCAAATAAGGTTTTCTTGCTCATTTTAATTACTATTCAAATTATATATTGTCTTACGACTTACTACTTTTGACTTACTACTCAATACTTATAACTTTCTAATGAATCCTGGAAATTGCATCCAGAAAGGCTTCCACCGAGGCTGTAACAATATCAGTATTGGCTGAGAAACCATAGAATATATTTCCTTTGTTTTCGACCTGAACATGCACTTTACCAACATCGTCGCTACCACGGGTAACAGCCTGAACAAGAAACTCTTCGAGGTTAACCTTTTTATGTACCAACTGGCGAACCGCATTGAAAGCTGCGTCGATTGGGCCGGAGCCAGAAGATGTGGCTGCACAAACTTCGCCTTCGATAATCAGCTGAATGGTAGCCATTGGTATTGCCGATTTTCCGCACACAACATTCAGGTATTTGAGCTTGATGGTGCGCGACTGTTCCGCTTTGCCAACACCTACAATTACATATAAATCGTCATCGTTAATGTCTTTTTTACGATCGGCAAGTTTCAGGAATTTCTGATAGGCATCGTCCAGCTCTTCCTGAGTAAGCGTAAAGCCCAAACGCTGAAGGTGATGGTTCAATGCTGCCCGACCACTTCGAGCAGAAAGTACAATAGATGATTCGTTGATCCCTACATCGTTTGGATCAATAATTTCATAATTCTCACGATTCTTCAAAACTCCGTCCTGATGTATTCCCGATGAATGGGCAAAAGCATTCCGGCCAACAATAGCCTTGTTTGGCTGAATTGGCATCCGCATTAAGGTAGAAACAAGACGACTGGTTTTGAATATTTGCTTCGTATTTATTCCGGTAACCAAGGGAATATCTTTGCGCGATTTTATCGTCATAACCACTTCTTCGAGGGAGGTATTTCCGGCACGTTCGCCAATACCGTTCATGGTTACTTCCACCTGGCGGGCACCATTTAAAATTCCAGTGATGGAATTTGCAGTTGCCATACCCAAATCGTTATGGCAGTGCGTAGAAATAATTGCTTTGTGAATGTTTTTTACATTATCCACTAGGTATTTTATCTTAGCACCATATTCGGATGGAATACAATAGCCTGTTGTATCGGGAATATTTACGACTGTTGCGCCAGCGCCAATTACGGCTTCGATTACACGGGCAAGGTACTCGTTTTCGGTACGACCGGCATCTTCGGCATAAAACTCTACATCCTCCACATATTTTTTAGCATACTTAACTGCTTCAATAGCCCTTTGGATGATTTCTTCGGGGTTCGATTTTAGTTTGGATTGGATGTGGTAAATTGATGTTCCGATACCGGTATGGATACGTTTATGTTTTGCATATTGGAGCGATTCAGCAGCAACATCAATATCTTTTTGAACCGCTCGGGTAAGTGCGCATATTACGGGTCGTTGAACCGCTTTCGAGATTTCAACAATAGAATTAAAATCACCGGGACTGGAAATTGGAAATCCAGCTTCGATAATATCTACTCCTAGTTCTTCGAGGGCGCGTGCCACTTCAATTTTTTCAACTGTGTTTAACTGGCAGCCTGGAACTTGCTCGCCATCCCTAAGAGTAGTGTCAAAAATGTGCAGTTTTTCTTCCATAGGAATCTTAAATTTTACTTTAACCTTTATTAAACTAAAAAAGCCATTCTTTGTTGAGAATGGCTTGTAAATATTTCGTAGTTGCACTACATACCATTCTCGTTTAGCACCTAATAATGAGGCTAAGAATAATAATACCGAGGATGATAGACGTGTTTTTCATTTGCTTTTTTCAATGTGAAGGCAAATATATTGAAACGATTCTAAATAAAAAATTTATTACTTATTATTTTTGGGGAATTTTGGGAACATTTACTGTATGTTATTCGGCAACAATTATTTAAAAATGCTGAACAACATGTTTTCTGAAGGAATGATTCACTGATTGAGAAACCATCTGCTTTCAGATATTCGTTCATTTACCTTATAAGTAAAATAACGGGTATCTGAAAGCACAAAGGAATTCAATAAACTATTTTTTTGATTTAATAGTATCGCTGACAATCGTCATATTCCGCTTAATATCGTAAGCTAAAAAATATCCGGTAGCTTTTGATTTATCTTCAACATTGGTCCGAACATTGGCTGGTTGTCCGCCGAAAGGATCTGAACCACGCGATTCCAGCATGATATCTATTAAAAAATCATAATATTCTTTAGGAACAGCACATGTTTCGAGCATAATGGTATCGTTTATTTTCAAATGCTCATCGGTTTTGTCAGGAAAAAGATTGTAAACAGGTTGGTTTTCAACATAAATACCATTAAAAAACTGGTCGTCGGTAAATTGCATCTCGGTAATGGTGTCCGTAAGTAAAACTCCGTTCTTTTTTACCCTGAAAATATAAAAATCCTTCGTATCGCCAGGTTCGTCGGCATTAAAGCGAATTTCGTATAAATCCATAAAATACTTGTGTACATTTACAACACTTATCGAATCTACAGGCGCCATTTTGTTCATTACACTGGAAGCTGTATAGGTTTCGAACTCTCCATTTTTATCAACATCTACGTTACTAACCGAAAGGGTATACGTATTCCCGGGAATACCATAAACATCGGGATTTGTGTAGTAATCTCCCGGTTTATCAGGATTTTCGGCAAGGGAATAAACAACTACTCCATTCGAAATCGTAACCTTTGCATTTGTAATGGGTTCGAGGGGTTTATTTGAAAAATAATCAGTAGTACGTGCCAACCTTACCAAGTGGGCAGTTGTATCGCTTGTAATAGATCCATCGACTACCAACCGGGGATACCCCTTATCCATACTCGAAGCTAACTCATCGGTAATGTCTTCGGTACAGCTATATGTTAATAATATAAAGGATGCACTGTATAGTAGAAAAGAATACTTTTTCATTGGGCTATTTTTAAAATTTAAAATTATAGGTAATTGAGGGGATCATTGGGAAAAGGTAAACTTTTTGCGCAATGGTCTTCTCAGGATTATCCGAATCCTGAACAAATTTTACTACCCAGGTATTTTTTCGGGAATACGCGTTATACAGCGAAAAATTCCATTCTCCCTGCCATAACTTACCTGGCTTTTCTTTTCCTTTAAGCGTAACGGAAAGGTCCAGACGGTGATAGTTTGCAATTCGAAAGGTATTCCGTTCGGTATATACCGGTAATACCACATTGCCATAAACCATACGCCCAGAAGGGAATGTAGCCGCAGCACCTGTGGAATAAACCCAAACACTCCCAATAGAAAGCCGTTTGCTCAAATCGTAACTCAATACAATATTTACATTATGCGGCTTATCGTATGGTGCCAGATATCTTTTACCATTGTTGATAGCAGCAATTTTACGTTCGGTGCGCGAATAGGTATAACTTACCCAACCGTTTAGCTTTCCTTCGGGAAACTGAACCAATACCTCGGTTCCATAAGCACGCCCTGTTCCAAAACGAAGCTCCGCTTCCAGTTTGCGGTTTAGATATAAATTGGCATGATCTTTAAAATCAATCACATTGTCCATCTCTTTGTAATAAACTTCTACCGATGTTTGTAATTTATGATTGGCAAAATCGCGGAAAATACCAACAGCATATTGGTTAGCAATTTGGGGCTTCACATTTGGGCTGGCAGTAAACCATAAATCCATAGGGGTTCCGGCAGTGCCATTCGAAGCCATTTGCATATATTGTATGGTGCGGGAGTAACTAGCCTTTACCGAAGTGTTGTTGTTAAATTCGTATTTCATGCCCAAGCGGGGCTCAAAACCACCATATCGGTTGTAGAATTTGCCCTTTGCATAAACCACCGAATCGGTTGTTTCAAATTCGCTGTTGATATTGTAAACCGTTCCCTCGCCAATATTATTAAACCAGGAATACCGCAACCCGTATTTGAACGATAATTTTGGAGTAACATCATGTTCATTCGTAATATAAACCGCGCTCTCAAGTGAATAATTATCGGGGACCTTAAAAGTTATGAAATTCTTGATATCCGAAACTATTTCTCCTGGATGAAGGGTGTGTTTTACTGTTTCAAATCCAAACTTGGTAGTAAGCTGCGGAATTATAAAATAGGTAAAATCGCCTTTTAGACCAATATCGCCCATATTATATTTCCAGGTAACGCTGGACGTCTCGTTATTTTGCATGGTTAATGCATAGTTATAACGACTGGCAACAGCGGTGATGTTGCTGAAAAGCTTTTGTGAGAAAAGGTGATTCCAGCGGGCTGTGAATGTTTGGTTGCCAAATTCCATACCAGCAAAATCGTTTTTGAAGATATCTCGGCCTAAAAAACCGGAGATAAAAATTCGGTTATTCTCATTAATACGATGATTAACTTTCATATTCAAATCGTAAAAATAGAGCTTGTTATCGCGCAATGCCTCTTCGCTTGCCAAAGGCAGGAACATATCGGCATAAGTACGGCGGCCCGAAACAACGAACGAAGTGCGGTCTTTAATAATTGGCCCTTCAAGTGTTAACCGGCTGGCTACCGTTCCAATTCCTCCGGAACCGCTGAATTTTTTGGAGTTCCCGTCCTTCATCCGAACATCCAGTAACGACGACAATCGGCCGCCATTGCTGGCCGGGATATCGCCTTTGTAAAGCTTAATATCCTTTATGGCATCGTTATTAAATACCGAAAAGAAGCCCATCAGGTGGGAAGCATTGTAAACGGTAGATTCATCGAGCAAAATAAGGTTTTGGTCGGAACTGCCACCGCGTACATTAAAGGCAGAGGTTCCTTCGCTTGCCGACTGCACTCCGGGAAGGAGCTGAATGGCTTTGATTAAATCGACCTCGCCCATGAAAGCCGGGATTTTTTTAATCGTTTTCATTTCCATTTTGGCTGTGCTCATTTCAGTTTTGCGCACGTTCATATCGGGCCGATCGGCAGTAACCGTGACTTCGTCCATTACTTTCGACTCGGGCATAAGTTCGAGCGTGATCGCCGTATTACTGGCCAATACAATTTTCTTAATTTGTTTGCCATATCCCAAAAAGGAATACTCCACCGTATATGTCCCCGGCGCTAAGCTGATAGAATAAAAGCCATAGATATTTGCGGCAGTGCCCACTTTCAGTTCCTTAACAAATATGGTAGCACCAATAAGCGACTCCCCATTTTCGCCATCTTTAATATAACCACTAATTGTATATTTAACAGGGGCGTTTTCGTCGTCGCCACTCGCGTGTATCTTCTGCGGTGAAATAAGGCTTATAATAAAAAGGCAAACTAACAGATTGATAATTTTTTTCATACGATTTTGATAAATATTACTAACGGTTCTAAACTCAAATTTCATATCCTATTGACAAAAGAAAATGAACAAGGTTGCATGCAATAATTATTTCGTTATAATTCTTCAAACAAAAAAAGCCCTCTTGCTTGGCGGATTAGTTCTGAAATAAATCTCGCACAAAAGTAATCTGTAATTACCGGGAGTTGAATTTAAAATCGGCGAACAGGGGAATTATATGGATGAGTTGGATAAAATGGTTCCTATAGTAACAAAAAAAGTCTGGCCTTTTATGAAAAGCCAGACTTAAATGCCTCAAAATTTGTTAAATCTATAATTTAAATTCAATGGGTAATACAACCCTGCAGGAAATAGGTTTGCCTCCTTGTTTTCCAGGCTTCCAGCCAGTAATTAGTTTGGTCACCCGAAGTGCTTCTGCATCTAGCGATGGCGATGTGCCCCTCATCACTTTAGGGTTGACAATTTTCCCTTCCTGGTCAACAATGAAATTTACAAGAACCTTCCCTTGAATTTTATTCTTTTTTGCGTCTGCCGGATATTGAAGATTGTCATAAATAAATTTCTTCAAAGCATCGGTTCCTCCAGGGTATGAGGGTAGTTCCTCCACTGCAACATACTCCCCTGGTTTTGCAGACTTCTCCTCTTCTAAATTGGTCGATGCAATTAATGCATTCCCTTTAGAAAAATCAATGGTTATTGCTTCTGTTTCGAGTTGGACATTTATAACTGAATTTCCATCTATTGCAAAGGCTTCAGTTTTAAAGCCTACAAACGAAAATACAAGTGTTCCGGCCTTATCGGCAACTATTTCGTAATTACCATCGGTATCTGCCATAGTACCGGTAGTTGTCCCTTTCACAATTACAGCAACACCGGCAATTGGCTTACCCGTTTCTTTACTCGTAATTGTGCCGGTAATTTTAATGGCTTCTGAGGATTTTAGTGATTCTTTTCCGGAATTGGAAAAAGGCTGATCCATTGGTACCTGATTCGAAAATGCCAATGTCAATAAAGCTATCAGGGGCACAATTAACAATGCTTTAAACCGTGCCCAGTTTGGTGATTTCATTTTTGTCATCATAACGATACGTTTTTTAATTAATGATTGATTGAATTGGTTGGTGATTGTAAAAACGGGCCCTCCCATGGCTTGATTCACCAGTAAAGCCTGGTATCTCCCCTGATCGTATCCGCTACGCAGCACAGTTTTGTCGGCTAAGAACTCATGAATTTCCTTCACCGACCGTTCGATAAACCATGCAAACGGATTAAACCATTGGATAATGGTAACTAGTTGAATTACTATTATATCGATAAAATGGTATTGTTTCAGGTGCGAACGTTCGTGTTCAATAATATTCCTCACCGAAATCTCGTCGAACTGCGCTTTGGGAATAAATATCTTATTGAAGTACGAAAACGGAATTATTGCTTTCTCCATTAATACCACAGTAATATTTTGTTCTGTTATGGTTTTTGAAATTCTGGATATTGCATGCAAATAGATGGCCTGGTATATCAGCCGGGATAGAATCACGACGCATCCTATTATATAAACAAAAGTTAGCCAATTCCAAAAGCCCCATATTTGCTGACTTTCAGGAACGGTTGAGCTGGTGACATATGCTGAGTTTGCCTGAATAGCATCGAAATTTATTACTAACGCTGGTAAAACCGGTTTTACATCGTTAAAAATGTCTAAATGCACGAGCGGCAGAATTAGTGAAACAACAACCGAGAAGATTAATACGATTCGGTTGGTTGAAAAATGAGTATCCCTTCGTAACAACAGCCAATAAAAGGAATAGAGCAATGCCAAAGCTATTCCCGATTTCAAAAGGTATTCGGCCAGATTATTCATTGTTCGAAGTATTTGATTTTCGTAATTCCTCTTCGGTTAAGCGCATTATCTCTTCCAGTTCTTTCATGGAAATGTTATTCTCCCGGGCAAAGTATGCCGCCATTTTAGGGAAAGAATTGTTAAAATAATTCGACATAAAATCACTGAAATGAACTTTGGTATATTCTTCCTTGGAGACCAAAGGGAAATACTCATAGGTGTTTCCATATTGTTTGTGGCCAATAAATTCCTTTTTCTCCAATACCCGAATCACTGTAGACACAGTATTGTAGGGCGGTTTTGGATCGGGCATCCGGTCGATCACATCTTTTACAAACCCCTGCCCTAGCTCCCAGAGTATTTGCATTACATCTTCTTCTGCGTTGGTAAGTTTTTTCATTTTTTTGTCGTATATCGTAAAAATAAAGTCGTAAGAAAATCCAAAACAAACGTACAACTATTTTTGCAGTTTACAAACTGTTTTTACAGTTATCTGCCTGCTATTGTAGTTTTTATTTGTTAGATTCTTAATATCAATAATTTGAATAAGAAATATTGAATTTAATAATTCAATGATATCGATAAGACATCTTGAAAAGGATCTGTAGAACGAAAAACATAAAGCATCGTTTCTTACATATTAAAAAGTACTATTTTAGACTCTGAAAAAAAGTTAGGTATGAAAGAAAATCAGGATGAATTTTTTATGAAGGCTGCCATGCAGGAAGCTCAACTGGCTTTTGATAAAGATGAAGTTCCCATAGGGGCAGTAATTGTTTGCCAAAACCAGATTATAGCCCGGGCTCATAACCTGGTCGAAACACTCAACGATGTGACTGCCCATGCTGAAATGCAAGCGATAACAGCTGCTGCCGATTACCTTGGCGGGAAATACCTGAATGGCTGCACGCTATATGTTACGGTAGAACCTTGTCCCATGTGTGCCGGAGCGCTGTATTGGTCGCAAATAGACAAAATAGTATATGGTATAACCGATGAAAAGCGGGGTTATACCTCAATTTCTCCCAAATTATTACATCCCAAATCGACAGTAGTTTCGGGAATCTTTAAAGACGAAATTTTAAAACTGATACAACAGTTCTTTCTGAACAAAAGATAACATATGGGGATTTTGAAGCGCTTTCCTGTTGAGGCGTTAAAGTAAGCCCTTTACAATCCGCTATTCTGCCTCAATAAAATGTATATAATACTAAGCACTAGGTTTTGTAGAATCCTCAGTCTTACGTTTTTTGAAATACTCAACGATTTCTTGCTTTGTCATCGAGGACAACTTTTCACTCAACTTATCTCTTTGTTGACGCATAAATTTTACAGCATCAAATGTCTTTTCAATTGTTGTCTTCATACGTCATAAAATCTCTTGGTGAACGAATTTCTAATTGTTTATAACCATTCTTAATATTTATAGAATTATAACCCTGAATTCTCTGAATATTTACAATATGCTTAAAATTCCAGCTTAATAAAAAGTCTGCACGGTTGATAGTGGCAAGTGCAATATGCAGACAGTCATCAAAACTTGTTTGCCCGACAACTTTTTCTGCAATATATTGTGCTGCTAAATCAACAGCTTCTTCGGTAGTTTCAATAAATTCAGTAATTTCAATCTTCATACTCTTAACCAAACTCTTAACGTTTTCAGGAGCAAAACTTAATTCTTCTTGGGTGATGGTAGAAAATAAGAGTATGAAATCTCCATTCTGAAATCTTGTGAAAAGAGGTTTCGTAAATTCGGAGAATTCCTCATCAAAGAATCCTCCGAACACAGAGGTATCAATATAAAGTCTTTGTTTCATGCAATAAAATTACAAAAAATTACTTTAATATTCGGAAAGGTTTTGTTAGCCAGTTTTCATAGCCTTGTGCATAACAAAATAATTAACTGCTATAAACCCTTAAAAACCGAAATATTAAGCTTTCCTATCCATTCAAAATAAATAACTTGTATTTTTATCTTTTAATCAAATAATTTAAACTGATGAAATATATTATTACTTTATTCACAGGTGTTTGCCTTTCTTGCGCAGTTTCTTTTGCCCAACCCAAATTCGATCCCAATGGGGTTTATTTAATCATACGGGGTGACGATATTGCTTCTTCTCAGGCAGCAAACGAAGCCTGCATAAAATCGTACAGGGAAGGAATTTTGAAAAGCACCGAGATTATGGTGCCTTCTCCCTGGTTTACAGAGGCGGTAAAGCTTTTGAAAGAAAATCCCGGATTAGATGTTGGAGTTCATTTGGTATTGACCAGTGAATGGGAAAACATTAAATGGAGGCCGCTTACCTGTAGCCCGAGTTTGGTCGATTCGAACGGTTATTTTTATCCAATGCTTTGGAAACGTAACGATTTCCCTCCTCACACTTCTCTTCTGGAAGCCTCATGGAAACTATCGGAAATAGAAGCGGAATTTCGCGCTCAATTAGAAATGGCAAAAAAGCATATTCCTCAGGTAAGTCATATTAGCGCTCATATGGGATGCACAGATATAGACGGTTCTGTTACAAAAATGGCAGATAAACTTGCCAGGGAATATAAGATTGACATTAACCCTGGAAAATATAATGTAAAATACTTTGATGGATTTAATGGTTCCCAAAGTGAAGAAACAAAAGAAGCAACATTTATTGCGAATTTAAAAAAACTAAAACCAGGAGTTTACCTTTTTGTAGAACATCCCGGATTAAATACTCCCGAAATGAATCATCTGGGACACCTTGGTTATTATACTGTAGCCGGAGAACGTCAGTTGGTAACCGATCTGTTTACCAGTCAGGCAGTAAAAAGCGCAATAAAAGACAAAAACATCAGGGTGATAAGCTATTCAGATCTACCAAAGTTGAAGCCTTAAATTTCTCAACCATATTTTGCAGAATAAATATCAACAGAGCTATGCAAAATTCAGATTTTTTCAGATATTTGTAAGGATATAGATAATGTTCATATAAATACCATTAATCTACTAACTTAATATTATCATGAGTAATTCAATATCAAGAAGAAAATTCCTTGGGAATGCAACATCTGCTGCAGCAGCAATTACCATCGTACCCAGCGTTGTTATGGGAAAACGTTTTGGTTATACTGCTCCAAGTGACAAGTTAAACATTGCCGGCGTTGGCGTTGGCGGTATGGGTAATGCTAACCTGAAAAACCTTAAATCGGAAAACATCGTTGCGCTTTGCGACGTCGATTGGGGATATTGTAAACAAAACGGTGTATTTGAAGAATACCCCGGAGCAAAATGGTACTGGGACTGGCGTAAAATGTACGAAGAAATGGGTAAATCGATCGATGCTGTTGTTGTTGCAACTGCCGACCATTCCCATGCCGTAATAGCTGCCAATGCAATTGAAATGGGCAAGCACGTTTACGTTCAAAAACCATTGACCCACACCGTATACGAATCCCGCTTATTAACCAAGCTGGCTTCTAAATACAAAGTGGCAACCCAAATGGGTAACCAGGGTTCATCAGGCGAAGGTGTAAATACCACCTGCGAATGGATTTGGAATGGCGAAATTGGCGACATTAAAAAAGTTGAAGCTTTTACCGACCGTCCTATCTGGCCACAAGGCTTAAACCGTCCGGAACAAGGCCATTGGGTTCCTGAAACTCTTAACTGGGATTTATTTATTGGCCCAACCAAAATGCGTCCATACAATAGCCTTTACACACCATGGAACTGGCGTGGATGGTGGGATTTTGGAACTGGAGCTCTAGGCGATATGGCTTGCCATATTTTACACCCTGCTTTCAAAGCCTTAAAACTTCAATATCCTATTAAAGCACAGGGAAGCTCAACTTTATTGTTAACCGACTGTGCTCCAAATGCTCAAATGGTTAAATTGGTTTATCCTGCCCGTGCAAAAGATAAATCTATTAAAATTAACCTTCCTGAAGTTGAAGTTACCTGGTACGATGGTGGCCTACAACCAATGAAGCCTGCCGGATGGCCTGCCGGTAAAAATATGAATGATCAGGGTGGTGGAGTAATTTTCCACGGAACTAAAGATACGCTCATTTGTGGTTGCTACGGTGTTAACCCTTGGTTACTGTCCGGCAGAAAACCTGTGGTTGCCAAAACAGTTCGCAGAGTTGCTACAACTCACGAAATGGATTGGGTACGTGCAGCAAAAGAAACTCCTGAAAATCGCATCATGACTAAATCCGACTTCAGCGAAGCAGGACCATTCAACGAAATGGTTGTTATGGGTGTATTAGCTGTACGTTTACAAGGCTTGAACAAAGAACTTGAATGGAATGGCGAAAAAATGGAATTCACAAACCTGAATGATACTGAAACTATCAAAACCGTTATTGCTGATGGGTTCAAAATTCACGACGGTCACCCAACATTCAACAAAACATGGTCTGATCCTGTTTCTGCAAAAGCATTCTCGCAGGAACTTATCAAGCATACATACAGGGAAGGTTACAAATTACCTAACATGCCTGCTTAATTCATAATTGTCCCTTACTTTTCAGAAATGAAAATGTAGCTAAATACATTCATCAGACAAACCGGACTTAAACCCGCGCTTTTAATCTGGTGAATGTTTTTTTTTGAATTCGAAATAATTAATACCATAAACTAGATTGTATAATGAAAAAAATAAACATTTTATTAAGCTCCTTATTAGTTGCCGGAGCAATGCTGGTATTTTCATGTAAATCGTCAGGTGGCGGAAATGCTACCGATTCAACTGCTGCCGATACGTTAAAAGTTGACACCATTGCTGCCCCAAATACATTAACGGCTGCTGAAAAAGCAGAAGGATGGGTACTATTGTTCGACGGAACCACTTCCACTGGCTGGAGAGGTTATAACAAAACTGCTTTCCCCGACTCTGGCTGGGAAATTGTTGATGGAACCATTCACTGCTTAAATACCGGTACCGGCGAAGCTGGTTTTGGCGGCGATATTATTACCACAGAGCAATACAAAGATTATGAATTTTCGCTTGAGTGGAAAATTGGTAAAGGGGGCAACAGTGGGATATTCCTCTTTTCTCAGGAAAAACCGAAACAACCTATTTGGAAATCTTCGCCCGAAATGCAGATACTTGACAATGTAAATCATATTGATGCAAGCCTGGGTGAAAATGGAAACCGGAAAGCTGGTTCGCTATACGATTTAATTCCTGCGAATCCTCAAAATGCAAAGCCTTTTGGCGAGTGGAACAAAGTTCGAATTGTTGTATATCAGGGAACGGTTGTTTTCTTCCAAAACGATGCTAAAGTTCTTGAATTCCACCTTTGGACTGAAGACTGGAAAAATATGATTAATAAAAGTAAATTTGCTGGATGGAATGATTTCCTCAATGCTGGTGGCCCTGAGAAAAAGGGATACATTGGCCTGCAAGATCATGGAAGTGATGTTTGGTTCCGTAACATCAAGATCAAAGTTTTGCAGTAAACTTACACGAACATATTAAAAAAGGAGGTTTGAAGCCTCCTTTTTTATTTTATACAATATTGATCAATGTCTCTTATTCCTCTCAGAAATTCATCGGTAAGCATTGGTTTCTTACCCTCCAATTGTAGTTTATTTATTTGAAAGGATCCTTTTTCACAGGAAGCTAATAGCGTTTTGCCTTGGCTTATTAATTGCCCTGTATCACCTAATAAAGTATCTGCCGGCTGTCCTTCCAAAATTTTAAGCGTTTTTACCTCTCCTCCCTTAACCAGGGTAGTCCAGGCTCCCGGATACGGACTTAGCCCACGAATAAAGTTGTTAATATCCGATAAGTTGCTCCCCCAATTAATCCGACAGTTTTCCCTGAAAATTTTAGGAGCCGGACGTAAATCAATCCCCAAAGACATATCTTCCTGCGCAATTGGTACACAAGTTCCACCTTTAATTTTGTTTACCGTATCAACAAGTACCTGAGCACCAATAGCCGCCAACTTATCGTGAAGAGAACCGGCAGTATCTGTGTCTGTTATTTCAACTTCGTGTTTAGCTATTATTTTACCGGTATCTATTTCTTTTTCAATAAAAAACGTTGTAACACCGGTCTTTTTTTCACCGTTTATTATAGCCCAGTTGATTGGAGCAGCCCCGCGATACTGTGGTAACAATGAAGCATGAAGGTTAATGGTGCCCATTGTTGGCATGGCCCAAACCTCTTCGGGTAACATTCGAAAAGCAACAACCACTGCAAGATCTGGGTTTAGCGACCGTAACTGTTGGATAAAATCAGGGTTTTTTAATTTTTCGGGCTGAAGTATCACAAGCTGGTGCTCCTCTGCATACTTTTTTACATCCGATAGTTTTAGAGCTAGCCCTCTTCCGGCAGGTTTATCGGGGGAAGTAACCACTCCCACAATGTTAATACCTGCTTTTACCAAAGCATCGAGGGAATGAACCGCAAATTCCGGTGTTCCCATAAATACAACACGCAGCATTTTTTTATTTTGAATATTATAAATCTCCGGTATCAGTCTCAATAGCATCTAAAAAGTGCCCCATTTTATCGCGTTTTGTTTTAAGGTAAAACTCGTTAAACGGATTCGCTTCTATCTCAACCGGCACTATTTCTTCAATATGAATACCATATCCCTCCAAAGCAATTCGTTTAATGGGGTTATTGGTCATCAGGCGGATTTTCCCCAAACCAAGTTCCCGAAGTATATTGGCTCCAACACCATAATCGCGTTCATCGGCCTTAAAACCAAGGTCGATGTTGGCTTCAACGGTATCGCGACCTTCTTCCTGTAATTTATATGCTTTTATTTTATTGAAAAGACCAATACCTCGTCCTTCCTGATTCATATAGAGGATTACCCCGGTACCTTCCTTTTCAATCTGGCGCATTGCCTGATGCAACTGAGCGCCGCAATCGCATCGCATCGAACCGAAAATGTCACCGGTAACGCACGATGAATGCACGCGCACTAAAACAGGTGTTTCTTTGGTCCATGAGCCTTTTATAAGCGCAACATGCTCTAGTTTATTGGAGAGCTGCATAAAAGGGATAAGATCGAAGTTGCCAAATTTAGTAGGCAATTTTATCTGAACGCCTCTTTTAATTAACGATTCGCCTCTTAAACGAAAACTAATCAAATCTTCAATAGAAATAATTTTGATTTGAAGTTTTTTGGCAAGTTCAACCAGTTGAGGAAGCCGGGCCATGGTTCCATCATCATTCAGTATCTCAACAAGAACTCCCCCGGGAGTTAGTCCTGCAAGGCGTGTAAGATCAATAGCAGCCTCGGTATGTCCTGCCCTGCTTAAAACACCTTTTTCGCGGGCTATTAGCGGGAAAATATGCCCTGGTCGGGCAAGATCCTCTGCAGTTGTTTTTGGGTCGACAAGCGCTTTTATCGTTCGGGAACGATCGGATGCTGAAATTCCAGTTGAAATTCCGGGCCCTATTAGATCGACCGAAACCGTAAACGCTGTTTTATTCAGGGCATTGCTGTTAGAAACCATCAGGTCGAGATCGAGTTCTTTGCACCTATTTTCGGGCAAAGCCGCACAAATTAACCCGCGACCATGTAATGCCATAAAATTGACAATTTCAGGAGTTATCAATTCCGAAGCTGCGATAAAATCACCTTCGTTTTCTCTGTTTTCATCGTCCACCACAATCACCATCTTACCATTTCGTATATCGGCAATGGCTTCTTCAATGGTATTAAGTTTTATAACACTATCGTTTGGTTGGTTCCCAGACATTCGCTTTAACTCCTATCATATATTTAATAAACCCAACTAATAAAGCCAGGTTCATGGTATAAAAATGTGTAACAAAACGCAAAATTATCAATTGTAATTTAATTTTACGCAAATAAAAGTCAGCTATGGAAGCAAAGATGCTAACAAGCTGTATAATTAATAGTATTTTGTAAACTAACCCGCTCAACCACAAGTAGAAACTAATTACGAGCATTGCCAAAAGAATAAATGGCCCATACCATCGAATTACCTTATGGGATAAGAAACAAAAACCAATACCGTTGAATTTAAAAATCATATTTGAAAAGACTCCCAGGTTTTGAATATTTCCAACTCCAATACGAACTTTACGACGGAATTCTTCCGAAAGATTGGTAGTAACATTCTCATAACAAATAGATTTCTTATCAAGAATTACCTTAAATCCCTTTTGCAGGACTTTAAGGCTGATAAAAAAATCGTCGACTGAGAAGTTTTCAGGTACCCTTGTATACAATTCTCTGCGAATAGCATAGCATGCCCCATATACTCCAATAGTGCTTCCAAAAGCTTTTCCTTCGTGGTACTTCACTTCGATTTCCTGGGCCATAAATGCACTTTCCTGCTTGGCTACACTTTGGCATGTGGCATTTTTGTTAATTATGGCAGCTCCGGCAATACCAATTTGGGGGGTTGAAAAATTCTTCAGCAAATTTTTAATTGTTTCAGCATTGAATGTGACTTTGGCATCGGTGAGAACCAAAAATTCACCAGTGGACAAAGCAACACAGTCGTTTAATACAGCACTTTTACCCCTGCGCTCTGCAAAAAGGAGAGGCTTTATGCGATGATGTTTTTTTGCTAATTCGAGTATTATATTGTTTGTGCTATCGTTCGAGCCATCCGACCCAACAATAATCTCCATCTTTTCGGCGGGGAAATCCGATTGAAGAATATTTAAAATTTTACTTCCGATGTGGGATTGTTCATTATATGCAGCAATAATTATAGAAATTTGTGGAGTAATATTTATTTCAGTTGCAGTTTCGTTGTTAACTTGATTTTGCATTTTGCTAATTATCTTAATAATCGCAGGGAAAAGGATATACGAATAAAACATTAACAAAAACAAAAACCAAAAAACAATAGCTGTTACCATATATATCTAAGATTCACATAATAAAAACCTTACCAATTATATGGTAAATGTTTTAGAAAAACATGAAATTACTATTAAACTCTTAAACAACTAGAATAAAAGCTTTCAATTTTTTGAGATAATACTAAATTGTCGAAATTAGTTATCGCACACTCCCTTCCCACAGTGCTTATAGTGATCTGTGACAAATTATCTGTTAATAATTTTATTATTGCGGCACTAAAATCGTTGGCATTATTAGCTAATAATATTCCGTAGTTATTGGCGACATCTACCCCCTGAACTGCCTTTAAAGTCGCAACAATTGCTTTTCCCATAGCCATTCCTTCGATAATTTTAACCCGTACACCGCTCCCCGAAAACACAGGAACAACCATTATCTGATAAGGTTCTATGAATTTGATTGCATCAGGAACTTCCCCATGAAAATTCGCTCCTGCGTCGCATATTATTTTTTTAATCCAGTTGGGCGAATTTCTCCCGGCAATATGCAAACTGACCTTGGGAAATTGTTGATGCACTTTTGGCCAAACCTGTTTTAAAAACCAAATTAACCCTCTCTGATTAGGCATCCAATCGAGAGCTCCTATATAAAATATCGATTTATCAACGGTTTTATCTGAGGGGATGTAATTTGAGATATCAATCCCAAATGGAATAACTTGTAAGTTCGATGGTTTAGAAAAAGAACAAATAACAGAAGCATCAAACCGGGTAATAGGAATAACTCCATCGACATTCTCAATTACCCATTTTTCGAAAATTTGAAGGCGTTTTGCTATAACGCGAAAATACCATCCCTTAATAAAAAAAGCCGCTTCCGAAGCCATTTCTTGCCAGAGAATATGCTCCACATTATGGGCCCTTAGGATAGTTTTTGCTTTTGAATATTTTCGGATATCGTGTAAGTAAACAGCCATATGAGGCCCCTCAAACTGTATAATATCAAACTCGTCGTTGGTGATAATTTTCAATAATTCCTGCTTAAACTTTTTATTATAAAACCGAATTACGTTATACGGTCTTTTTGAAAAAAATAAATTCCGAATTAAAGAGAAAAGGTTGATATTAGTGCTGAAAGGTACCGATTTAATGGAAATCCCAGGTAAAAGCTGAACGCCTGGCTCTGATGTCGATTTATGCTTTGATGTATTCGCTGCTAATATGGTAATGATATGGTTCCGTTTGCTTAACCCGGTCGAAAATGAATACGTTGCCAATGCGCCTCCGTCTTTGGCAGGGAACGGAACCTTAGTACACAGTTGAAGGATTTTCATTTCGGGCTGCTTTTGTTTTTTCTTTGCGATTTTTTAAAATTATCCCCATCCGTTTGAAAAAATTGGCATAGGTATCGAAATTTAAAATCGCCGAGTCGGTAGTAGCCTTATACGTAAGAAACACTCCTAAGGGCAATAAGATAAATGCCGATAGCCACATTCCATAAAAAGGGGAAAGTACCCCTTCCCGAGCAAATTTCTCACCTGAGATAGAAATTACATAATACAAAACAAAAAAACCGACAGAAACAACCACGGGCATTCCCAGACCTCCTTTACGAATGATAGCGCCCAACGGAGCTCCGATAAAGAAAAATATAAAACAGGCTATTGCCAAAGTAAACTTTCGCTGCCACTCAATTTGATATTTCCGAGCTCCGCGAATAGTCTCTTCGTTATTCATAAAGGAAGAAGTAATATACGACTTGCTGTCCCTTGCCGATGATAAAGCTGAGGAAATATTGGAAATCCGGGAATGATAATCAAGTGCAGAGAAAGCGCTGTCAAAATTAGTTGTTAGAATCTTCCCTTTCAACGTTGAATCGGTAATTTCCTTATTTGCAATGCGCCACGGACGGTTCTGAAATAAAGTGGCCGTTAATAACGTATTCTTTAAGTTATTTGAGCGAACTTCTACTTCATTATATAAAGAATCGTAATAATATTTTAACTGCCCAAGATTCAGCATTTGATAATGCTGCTTAAATAATTCTTCATCAGTGCGCACTAAACCAAACCCGCTCAATTCAATGTAATTTATTTCTTCGTCGAACTTATCCCGCTGAAAAGGATAAGTATTGGGCTTGCTTAAGGATTGCCGGTCGCGAACCACATCCTTATATTGAAATCCGCTATAGAGTGTTACCAGCAGGTATTTTTTATCGGAGGTAATCCGCATATAGCCAGAATCGGCCAGGGTTACGCCAATATTCCCCCTCCCATTAGAATGGTCATATATTTTAATGTTTTTTAAAAGATTTGTCCGATAGTCTTTTTTCCCGATATAAATACTATAATTTTCAATACCATTATAAAACACTCCTTCGCGAATTTGCAATTCCGGGCGCTGTTGCTGGATGTCATATAACAACGATCGCATTTTTAGATTTGTAACCGGTAATACATAATTTGCAAACAGAAAGGCCATTACTGCAATTAAAAAACTAAAAATCAACAATGGCCTCATAATTCGCTGAAGTGAAATGCCAGCAGCTTTAAGGGCGGTTAACTCATAGTTCTCACCTAAACTGCCTAATGTCATTAACGAGGCAAGCAACACCGCCAAAGGAATAGCCATAGGTACCAAACTTGCTGAGGTATATAGCAATAATTCGGCAATCACGTGGAATTCGAGTCCTTTACCAACTAAGTCGTCGATATACTTCCACAAAAACTGCATGAGCAATAAAAAAATCACTATAAAAAAAGTGAGACAGAATGGCCCCAGAAAGGAGGTCAATATAAATTTATGCAGTTTCTTCACGAAATGGAATGGTATTTAATCTGGTACAAAAATATAAATCTTATGCGCAGATTACTTCAAACGGGATATTTATTTACAGTATTGTAAATTCGGGAGAGAAAATCAAACTCCAATACAGTGTCTGAGAACAGATATCTGGGAGTTCCACAGATCAATTGTCTCTTTTTTATCAGCTTCTTCGGCATAGTCTATAATAACCAGGGCATTTTCGTTGGTGAGTTCGTCGGTAACTATTCGAAACTCGAAAAATAAACCATCTTGCTCGTCTTCTTCCCAACGAAAACGAATGTAAGAATTTTCGCGTTTTTGAAGAACTTCTGCCCGCTGAGGCTCTTTGTCCCAAATAAAACTAAAGTATTTTCCGTCAACATTCACATCGTCGGCAAACCATTCGGATAAACCTCCGGGGGTACTTAAACGGGGGTACAACACCAAAGGAGAACAATTCATTGTATATTCCAGTACTAGCTTGCTTTTCATTTATTTATAGACTCTTTGTAAAGTTGCAATATAAGAAAAAATAATTAACTGAAAGGAATTAGTTTTTAAAGTAATGAATTAAATGTAAATAAAAATATGAGGGGATTTTTGTTTTTTTCTTTGCAAAAGAGAAGAAAATAGTATATTTGCAACCGCAAAAAAGATGGCGCGGTAGCTCAGCTGGTTAGAGCGCATGATTCATAATCATGAGGTCTGCAGTTCAATCCTGCATCGCGCTACGACACAAACAATGAATACAAAAGCCTCTTGGAGAAATCCGGGAGGCTTTTTTGTTACCTAAAAAACCTATTGAGTGTGATTTTGAGTGTGATTTTTTTATTTGACAGAGAGTAGGTGCTAAAATGAATCATCCTAATCGCAATGTGACGGTCAAAATATCTGGTTGTCTTTTCATCTACTTATTTGTTTGCTTCATAAATTGTTGGAATAAACAAGGAAGGCTTCCAATTATGTAAAATTACTAATGCTGATTTTGCTCTACTAATCCCAACATAAAACAATGTTCTTCCGTCTTCGATGCTTTCTTTTGTGAGAGGGGCATAAATGTAATCGTTACCATTTCTCCCGAGGTATCGCTGATGTGGAATTTTGTTTTCGTTAATTTGATTTAGGATTACAACCTCATATTCCAAACCTTTTGCTTGGTGTATTGTGTTTATTGTAATTCCAGAAATACCTGAAAGTGTTTCTATGTATTTCTCAAAAGTCCAGAATTTAATTTCCTCCTCATCAAGTAAGTTGAGAATTTCGTTGAATGCAGCATGCGAAATTTTAAAAACTGAATCAAAAACATTTTGAAGTTCAAAAAGGCCTTGTAACAATGTAAACGTTCGGTCAATGTGACTAAATTTTGAAATAAGAGAGTTTGTGATAAAATTAAACTCACTATCGCTTATTGAAAGGTTATTTTCTAATATGTGTAATTCAATAGCTCTTCTTATGATTCTTAAGTTTTTAACCGAACTCGAAAATAAAAACTTACATATACTCCGAATTAAATTGAATGTTGAATTATTTATACTCTTGTGAGGTAATGCACCTAACCCGACAATCCTGTACTTATTTCTAAGCCCCTTACTAACATTCAAAGCATCCCTCCATTGCAAAGATAAAATTGCAATTTCGGAAGGGTCAACATTAACTTTGTTTATGAAGTGATTTACATAACTATCAATAACTGAATCATGATTTGCTTTTTTAGTTTCCTCTAGAATAACTTTATAGTCAATACTCTTATACTTTGATCCATTGGTAAGAACTGGATGGTTTTCAAAGAGCGAAGAGTAAGCGTTAATAATATTAGTAGTTGAGCGGTAGGTTACTTCTAAAATTTCAATTGGAGCAGTAAAATCAACCGAAGCCTTCTCAAAAGCGTTGTCAATTGCTCCTGCGAATCTGTAAATTCTTTGTTTCTCATCTCCAACCATGAAGAAGGTGCAAATACCTTTCTGATTTATCGCCTTTAGAATTTCGTATTGATAAATATTGGTGTCTTGAAATTCGTCAATAGAAGTTTCATAGAACTTGTTTGCTAATGAAGTTGAAACAAAATCGTTTTCCGAAATGATTTTATAGGAACGATAAAGAATCTCGTTAAAATCAATAGCCCTTTTTGTATCCAAAAAAGCATAGTATACTTCTGCAATATATTCCAATGTTGTTGCGTTTTTCCATTCAACATCTTTATCTAAACTCCCATCAAGTGCTTTCTTTATTTTGTTTATTTCATCTAAAGGACTATCGCCTAAATCAAAATCCGGATTTAATGCAACAAATTCAAGTAACTCATCATAGGTAATTACCCTGGGTTTATACCAATCGTAAAGCCAACCAAAAGGGCGCAAAATAAATTCTAAACAAAATCGATGGATTGTTCCAATAAAAACAGTATTATCTCTATCTGGCAAACGGCAAGAAATCTCATCTGCACCTGCATTTGTATATGTGATAAGCGCTAACGATTTATGAACGGGAATGGATTCCAACTTGTGTTGTGCTCTTGCAACTATGGTTTTAGTTTTTCCTGAACCAGGTGAAGCACTGACAATAGTATTACCTTTCAGTTCAAAAACTACTTTTCGCTGTTTGTCATTTAACATTTTTTATTTTGATATTTTTACATGTTGCAATATGAAGAATTGAAGCTTTAATATAATCAGGTACAGAAAAATTTTCGTCAATAAGCAAACTTAATTCTTGCGCAAATCTGCCTTTTGTAACTGTTTGGTCAATCCTTTTAATCAATTCATCTCCCCAATTATCCGGATTGTCTTTAGTTGCTTTTAGTAAATTTTCATAAGATTGTTTATGATTCAAATTTTCAAAACAATTTTTTAAATACGTATTGTTTGTTGTTGGGTTTGGGAATAAATCAATTTCTAAGGTTCTTGTTCCTGGAAAAGTAATTACTCTTTCAGCTACTTCAAGCTTCTTAGCATTCTCAATCGCAGTAGTTGCTGCTTCCCCTTCTTCGAGTTCTCCGCTATCTCCATCAATAATTGCAACTGCCGGTATTTCCAAATTATTGTCTTGAACAATTTTTAAATATGGATCAAAATATCTACAATGAATTGGAATTACAGAAATATTGTGTTCAGTCAAGTTAATACCATAAACCTGATTTGCAATTGCTGGAATAATAAATTGCTCTCCAACTCCTTCAACATAAATGATTGCAGAAGCAAAGAACATTTCACTTCTTGTTGCATCCAAATATCTTTTTAATAAAAGATTTTCTCTTTCAGTTAGAAGTCCGTCTTTAAAAGGAGAAAAGGATTTAACCTCCCTTTTTTTATTTCTAAATAGGACATTTAAATTTTTATAGTTGCAATCACTTGCAATATGTGTTGAATGAGAAGTCATAAATACTTGTGTTGTCTTTAACTCATGCAAATTTGCAAAGAGAATTTTTTGTAATTGCGGATGAAGATGAGCTTCCGGTTCTTCAATTAAAAGGATATTGATTTCCTGCTGTTTGCTTGAATTTTCCAATTCAGCAATAAATAAACTCAAATACAAAATATTTTTCTGTCCTAATCCCAAAATTTGAATCGGGATATTATTGTCAGTCTCTGGACTAAAAAATAAATTTAATTGACTCCAAGCATCGACATCATAATTAGAGAGGAAACTAATTGCAATTGGAAAAGAAAAATATTGTCCTGCAATATTTACACCTTTGGAC